>DSTFC04002__coassemble_5449_pt1 | contig 4294 bp, 5 predicted proteins | sample DSTFC04002__metabat2_high_PE_043 | metagenome-assembled genome bin DSTFC04002 | reverse complement strand
GGCATGGAGCTGACTGTTACTAATCGGTCGCAAGCTTATCCAGAAAAGGCGAAGAAAGCTGAACGAGTGAGCGAAGCTCACGAGTGCTCAGCGATCGAAGCGCGCAGGGTTAAACGGATGAAGGAAAATGTTTTGTATGTGGTTTTGAAGGTATGTATTTTTGATATTTAATATAATCCTCCTTAGCTCAGTCGGTAGAGCATGCGGCTGTTAACCGCAGTGTCGTTGGTTCGAGTCCAACAGGGGGAGCTGATATAAAATCTGCAAGTGAGACTTGCAGATTTTTGTTTTATATGATTGAATAGTTATATTAAGAGCATTTGACAGCCTTCATATTGCGGCTGCCGAAGCCGCAGAGGCAGATGTTATGCTGACAACAGACGACAAATTGGAGAAAATGGCGGCAAAACTGGAATTGAATGTAAAAGTTATGAACCCGCTGAAGTTTGCATGGGAGGCGATTTGAATGCTAAATATTAATTTGAATAATCCTTTAGAAGTAAGAACGATTGGGATTCAGGCATTACGGGAGGCACTTGGCCCTGTAGGAGCCGTTGTTTTATGCAGCAGTATGATATGGGATATGGGGATTATACAAAAGAAAAGAAAAATGAACCGGATTTAAACCTGGATCAGATTGCTGCGCTGCTGAAAACGGATTAAATGTAAAAAGCCTGTAAACGTACGGTTTATGGGCTTCTTTTTTTAGACCAGGGCACTGTTTTTTGGGAAATAGCAGCGTTGAGAACGGAGGGCGGACAGTATGAAAGAAAAGAAAATGGCGGTAATCTTTCCGGGGGTGGGCTATCATGCGGACAAGCCTCTTCTGTATTACAGCAGAAAGCTGGCGGCCCGGCAAGGCTATGAGATACTTTGTGTGGACTATGGAAGACTGCCGTCCGGCATAAAGGGACATCCGGATTTAATGTGCGCGGCCTATGAGCAGGCGCTGGGACAGGCGCTGCAGCAGCTGTCCGCCATCGAGTGGGAGGACTGCAGTCATGTGCTGTTCATCTCTAAGAGCATTGGAACGGCTGTGGCGGCAGCCTGCGATAAGAAGAAACAAATTGGAGCGGGCCATGTCTACTATACGCCGGTGGAAGCTTCTTTTCAGAATATGGGAACCCAGGGGATTGTGTTTCACGGAACCGGCGATGACTGGGCCAGGACAGAGGTGATCGCGGCGGAATGTGAAAAAAGAGGGCTGCCCCTTTTTCTGACAGAAGGCGCCAATCACTCCATGGAGACAGGAGACACGCTGAAGGATCTGGAAATCATGAGGACGATTATGCTGGAGACAGACCGGTATATCAGGAAATTACAGGAGAAGGAAGAAACGTAAAAAATCGGTAAAAAATGGAGCCTGCTGTCTTGCAAAAGTGATAAAGTTTCAATATACCGTTATAATTTGTCGAATAGCAGATAATATAAGGATTATAGCGGTATAATAAGACAAACGGAAAAGAATAGAAGTGGTCTTCTGTCTTATGGGGGTATGCAGGGAAGAAAAGAGACAGAAGAGTGTATTACAGAGCGCATAGGAACGTTGGCGGCAGACGAAATATGCGCTCTTTTTTTGCTGTCCGCAGACAGGGAAGGAGCCGTCGGCCCGCTGCCAGAAGAAGAGGAGGCGGAGCGGGAGCGGATTGCCGTTGTGATGTCCAGATTTTTCAGACAGACGGACTGGAACGTTTGAAGAACCAGCTGGAAGAAAAGCGGGAGTGGCTGAGTTTTGTGGCGGAGTATACCGAATACCAGCTTTGGGAGGTAGACATTTCCAAGAGGGTTCTGAGGATGCTTTACACGGAGGAACTGATGGATGGGAGAAAGAATGTATATGCCAATTTCCCGGAGAGTCTGATTGAGAACGGGAGAATCCACAGCAGCTCCGCAAAAGAATTTCGGGAGTTTGCCCGAAAACTGCTGAGAGGACAGATGAGAGGAACCGGCAATTTTATCGTCCAGTACCGGCAGAGCAGCTGCTACGGATGGGCTTCTCTGTCTTACCGGATGATCTGCGATGAGGAGGGACATCCGGTGAAGGCGATCGGGATAAAGGAAGATCGCTCCTGCATCCCTTACCAGCAGGCAAGATTTGTGCAGAGAAGAACGATGCCGGCAGAAATGTATTCCAGCCTGTATTGTTTTCTGCAGGCGAATCTGACGTCTGATACAGTATCAGACCTTTGGACAGGTTATTGCCCAGGGCGTTTCCAGATTGTTTTCCTGGGAGGATGCCAGAAGATTTCAGGAAAAATTCAGCAGGGAGCGTATGCTGCGCGAATTTGAAGACGGCAGATACTGGTTTTATGATACGTGCAGGATGGTTGATTTAAATGGAAGGATCCGCTGGATTTCGGTGGCAGTCAATCTGAGCCGGGATCCGGAAACCAGGGATGTATGCCTGTACGCGTATCTGAACAGACTGGACCAGCGGAGCGAGTGGGAGAAGCTGCTGGAGAAACCGGCTAGGACAGATCCGGATACGGGGGTTTATACAGCCGATACCCAGAGAGGGCTGCTGGAAAAATTTTTGGAACAGAGAAACTCTCATACCTGTATTCTGGCCCTGATTCGGATAGAAGGGGCGGATGAACTGTTTGGGAAGGAAGACAGGGCAGGGAGTATTTTCGGAGAGCATCATCGATGACGTTTCCGCAGAGCGGCTGGCCAAATATTTTATCAAGCGAAATGACCAGTACCATATTTCCAAGGAAATACGCAGAATGATTATTTTTGCGCCCCACAATATGCTCTCGGATCCGCCCTTTGGGAAGCTGGATCTGATCAGCTGCCGGAACGTGATGATTTATTTCCAGCCTGTGCTGCAGCGGGGACTGTTCGCGGTGTTCCACTCCGCACTGAAAAACGGGGGCTATCTGTTTCTGGGAAAAAGCGAGACAGCCAATGAATACTCGGACGTATTTAAGCCGGCCTGCAGCGCTGAGAAAATTTATGTACATAACAGCTCAGGAAAGACAGAAAATCTGATGACGCCCACCTTCCACGTGCCAAGCTTTCAGCCGGTTACTCCCAGGCTGGTGAATATGCCGGGGATTGACAAGCAGGAGTACGAGATGGAGTCGGTATACACCAGTTTCCTGGAAAAATATATGCCGGCTTCCCTGGTGCTGAACGAGGCCAACAATGTGCTTCACTTTTTCGGAAACTATACGGACTATGTGTCCATTGCCCCGGGAAAAGCATCTTTTAATCTGTTCCATATCCTCAACAAAGACTTAAGTCTGGCTGCGTCAACGGCGCTGAGCCGGTGCCGGGCGGAAAACACCTCTGTCACCTATTCCGATATACCGATAGAGGCACAGGGAGGCACCCGCAGAGTGGACCTGAGCGTCTACCCGATTCCGCTTCAAAACAGAAGCGACAGCGGGCTGACTGCCATGATTTTCCGGGAGCACGGACAGGATAAGCAGAAAGAGGACGGCGTGGAGGAAAAATACGATATTGATACCACGGCGGCAAGGCGGATTACGGACCTGGAGCAGGAACTGCAGGAGTCCCAGAATGATCTGCGCAAGACCATCGGAGAACTGGAGACGGTAAACGAAGAACTGCAGGCAGCCAACGAGGAGCTGCTTACAGCCAATGAGGAGCTGCAGAGCTCCAATGAAGAGCTGCAGTCGGTAAATGAGGAGCTGTATACGGTCAACACAGAGTATCAGCAGAAAGTAGACGAGCTGACCATGATGACCAATGACCTTTCCAACTTCCTTTCCTCCACCATGATCGGTATCCTCTTTGTGGACGGGAACCTGAACATCCGGAAATTTACCGAGTATGTGGGGAGAGAATTCCAGCTGATGGAACAGGATATCGGACGTTCAATCCAGATTTTTGCCCACAGCTTTCCGTATGAAAAGATTGTGGAGGACGCCAGGCAGGTGCTGAAAACGCTGACTCCCATTGACCGGGAGGTGGTGGCCACCAACAGCCAGTACTATACCCTGCGTATCGCCCCCTACCGGACCACGGAAAACAGCATCAAGGGGCTGGTTATCACGATTATTGACAGTTTGGGAAGCGGCCATAAATAATGGCCGTTTCCACTGCTTAAAAAACGGTGCAGGAACAGCAAAGAGTTGAAAGAAATTTAAAAATCCCCTTGCCAAACCGGCGCTGATGTGGTATCATAGCATACGTTGACACGGTTGGTCATCGAAAATGATGCCATCGTCATTTTCTCTGTTCCAGGAGAATGAGTTTGGCTGGGACGAACGAGGCTCCTTGGTCAAGCGGTTAAGACATCGCCCTTTCACGGCGGTAACACGGGTTC
>DSTFC04002__coassemble_2255_pt1 | contig 9369 bp, 11 predicted proteins | sample DSTFC04002__metabat2_high_PE_043 | metagenome-assembled genome bin DSTFC04002 | reverse complement strand
AGTAGTTAATTCGTTTCATCACTGATTACCTCCGGAAATTTAAATTTATTGTATTCATTATACTTTATTTTCTCAAAAAAGTATAACAGGCTTTTAGTATCTGTGGTTTGGATAATCGAATCATTTGGCAAGTACCTCGTAAGCCTGCCGGTTCTTTTCGATAAGACGTTTGGAAACAGCCATGACATCTTCATCGGCAGCAAGCTGTTCTTGTTCGGCGGCACTGAATTCCATGATCAGATATCGGGGAACGTTGTTTTTTAATATAATAACAGAACCGTTCTCATCTACGAGACGGGCCACTTTGGAGAAGTTTTGATTGGCATCGGTGATGGAAACCAGGTTTTTTGTGTTGATATTCATAACGAGACCTCCTTTACTCTTTACTTTCATTATATTCAAGAATAGGAGAAATTCAACCTATTTTCAGAAAATAAAAGTAGCTTCCGATTTCCTTGTTCTGGCTGCTGCGGTATAGGTCTAATCCTGAAACTGCCCTTATGTTGTAAGCAAGTTCCTAACCGGCATGAAATCCGTAAAATCAAGAAAAATCAGGATTTCACAGTTTTTTCACAAATTTTTTAGCACTCACCTCTTGACAGTGCTAATAATGAGTGTTATAGTACAGCTAGAACAAAGGAAGAGAGAAAAACAAGAGATTAAATATTTCAAAGTTTGATCTTCTTTCTCCGTTCAGAAGAAGTTCACAACAAACCAATTTGTTTTCATAAAAAGGAGAGATGACTTATGTTGATGCCTAGTATTTTTGGTGAGAGTTTATTTGATGACTGGATGAGAGATTTTCCGTTCTACTTTGATGACAGTGATCTGAAAAAGGCTGAGAAAAAGCTGTACGGCCGTCATGGAAAACATATGATGAACACCGACATCAAGGAGACCGACAGCGGCTATGAGCTGGAGATGGATCTGCCCGGCTTTACAAAGGATGAGATCAAGGTGGCTCTGGAAAACGGTTATCTGACCATTTCCGCTGCCAAGGGTCTTGATAAGGATGAGAAAGAGAAAGATACCGGCAAGTACATCCGCAGAGAGCGTTACGCCGGCGCCTGCCAGCGTTCCTTCTACGTGGGCGAGGATGTAACCCAGGAGGGCATCAAAGGAGAATTCAAGCATGGCATCCTGAAACTTTCTATTCCGAAGAAAGAAGCGAAGGAAGCAATTCCTGAGAACAAATACATTACCATTGAGGGATAATACCTGTAACCTCCGGGAGGCGCCGCAAAATCATGAATTTCATGACGCAGCAGCATCTTCTATCCATTAAATAAAAGGAATGTTACAAAAAGGAGTATATTTGCTTCCGATACATCCAGGTGTACCGGAAGCAATGAAATCTTTTTGCAACATTCCTTTTATTTTCAAAACGTTCCTATCCGTCACTTTTTCCCGCAAAAATTGAATAAGGTTCCATTGAAAACAGAACAAAATCGCCGTACAATGTTCCCACAAGGAGGAATCACTATGAACGCAGTCTCACTGAATCATCTGTCAAAAACGTATCCCGGCGGGAAAGAAGCAGTCCGACAGGTCTGTCTGGAGTTGGAGGAGGGAAGCGTTTTCGGCTTTCTGGGGCCAAACGGAGCCGGGAAAACCACTACCGTCAAGCTGTTAAACGGTATGCTGAATCCCACCGGAGGAAGCTGCCGCGTTCTGGGCCTTGACCCTTCCAGGGAACCGGAAAAAGTCCACGCCCTCACCGGAGTGGTCACAGAACACGCCCAGATGTACGACCACCTGACCGGACTGGAGAATCTGGTTTTCTACGCCTCCGTCTTTGGAGTCCCGGGCCGGGAAGCCAGAGAGCGGGCCCTGGGGCTTTTAAAAGAAATGGAGCTGGAGGAAGCAAAGGACCAGAAGCTCTCCGCCTACTCCACCGGTATGCGCCAGCGCCTCTCCCTGGCCCGGGCCCTGATTCATCATCCCCGGATTCTTTTTCTGGATGAGCCCACCTCCGGGCTGGATCCGGAAAACGCCCAGAACGTGAACCAGATGATCAGCCAGCTGGCAAAAAATCAGGGCATCACCGTTTTTCTCTGCACTCATCAGCTTCGCTACGCCCAGGAAATCTGCACGCGGTACGGCCTGATGGAGCAGGGACGGCTTCTGGCCTCCGGTTCCCTTAAGCAGCTGCGTGAAAGCATACTTCCCAGCGTTTCCCTTCAGATCCGGGCGTCCGCCCTTCCGGCGGAAGGAACCCTGTCAAAGATCCTGACAAAAACAGGCGAAGATCTGTACGAAACCGCCATCCGCTCCGAGGAAGAAATACCCGGTCTGGTACGCCAGATGGTAAACCAGGGAGGACAGATCTATTCTGTAACCGCCCGAAGGCCTTCTCTGGAAGATATTTATTTTGCGCTGACCGCGTCCGGAAGGGAGGAATCTTTATGAATATCCGCTATGCCATGCAGGCTGTCATAAAAAAGGATCTCCGGGGTGTTGCCGCCAATCGGAATATGCTTCTGTCCATTCTGATCGTGCCCCTTATTTTGACCGTCGTGCTGCCCTCCATCTTCGTCTTTGTCATCCATATGGCCCCGGAGGATCCGGACATGCTGAAGCTGCTGGACCTGCTTCCCGCAGACGCCCGGTCCGGCAGTCTGGAACAGACCCTGACCGGCCTTATTTTAAATTACATCATGCCGGTATTTTTCCTTGTAATCCCCATCATGGCGGCTTCCGTCACGGCAGCCAGCGCCTTTGCGGGAGAAAAGGAAAAGCATACTCTGGAAACTCTGCTGTGCTGCCCGCTGTCCCTGAAGCAAATCTTCTGCGCCAAGGTACTGGCCTCCTTTTTCCTCAGCATGGCGGTTTGCCTGTTTTCCTTCTGCTGCATGATGCTGGTGCTGGAAACGGAAGTTTTCTTCCTGCTGGGAAGCCTGCTGCTGCCGGGACCCGGATGGATCTTTGTCCTTCTGCTGATCTCCCCTTCTGTTTCCCTCATCGCGGTTACCCTGATTATCCGGGGCTCCGCCAAAGCCAGAAGCGTGGAAGAATCCCAGCAGGGAGCCGTTTTTCTGATTATTCCGGTTCTTCTGCTGATAGCGGGACAGTTTTCCGGCCTCCTGCTGTTAAATGTCTGGCTGCTGGCGGCGCTGGGAGTGGTCTGCGCTCTGCTGGCCTGGCTGCTGTTAAAAATAGCCCTCCGCGGTTTTACCAGCGAAAGGCTGCTGAAAGCTTCCTGATCATTTCTGATCCGGCGTTCTCATACTGGCAGAACGCCGGACAGTCTTTTGGTAAGGGCCAGGGCCAGGCCGATCTTTACCAGATCCGGCAGGACAAAGGGAAATACGCACCAGCCCAGTACCGTCATCAGGCCGATCTGCCCCGAAGTCCCCGCGTACACCGCCATATACCAGGCAGTTCCCACGCCGTAGCATACCAGAAGGCCCAGCACCATGGAAACGGTCAGAACCGGCAGGCTGCGGCCAAACATTCTCTCCATCCCCCACATTAAAAGAGCGGAAAACACAAATCCCGCAATATACCCTCCCGTTGTTCCAAGAAGAGCGCCGGGGCCGCCCGCAAAGCCGGAAAAGACCGGAAGCCCCGCTGCCCCCATCAGTATATAGACAAGCACCGCCAGCGTTCCCCGTTTTCCTCCCAGCAGTCCCACCGCCGCAAAAACTCCGAATGTCTGCAGCGTCACCGGGATTGTCAGCGGAATGGAAATCCAGGAACAGACCGCCATCACCACCACAAAAATTCCTGTATAGGCCAGACCGGCCGCCCGGCTTTCATGCCCGGAAATTCTCTCCATATCCTGTCCCCCTATTATTTTTTCAAAAACAGAGCCGTTGATTTTCTCATCTTAACACAGCGCCTTTTCGATTGTCAACTTATATTAAAATTTAGTTGACAATTATTTCTCCCGCCAAATCTTGTCTTTTTTTACACGGAAATTTATAATGACAGCAAAAGCAAAAGGAGACTTGACCGGATATGTACGCAGACTATCATGTACACACAGAATACAGCGATGATTCTCTTTATCCCATGGAAGAGGTGGTAAAAGACGCCATTCGTTTGGGACTGGATGAAATCTGTTTTACGGACCATGTGGATTATGGCATTAAACCGGACTGGGACGGTCCGGAACCCATTGTCTGGCGCCGGGGCGGTTCGGGAGAACCGGATAAAATCCCTCTTGCCAATGTGGATTACCCCCGCTATGAAGCGGAAATCCAAAAACTGCAGGAAAAATACCGGGGGCAGATCACGCTCCGCATGGGCCTGGAATTCGGTATGCAGGTTCACACCATCCCCCTGTACGAAAAGCTGTTTGCCCGGTATCCCTTTGATTTTATTCTCCTCTCCGTCCATCAGGTGGAGGATAAAGAATTCTGGAATCAGGATTTTCAGCGGGGACGCACCCGGGAAGAATTTAACCGGCGCTACTACGAAGAACTTCTGGCTCTGGTCCGCCGGTACCGCCATTACAGCGTTCTGGCCCATCCGGATCTGATTGCCCGGTACGACAGCGCCGGCCCCTGGCCTTTTGAAAAGCTGCGTCCCATTCTGACGGAGATTCTGAAAACCGTTATCGCGGACGGAAAAGGGATTGAGGTGAATACGTCCTGCCATCGCTATGGCCTGAAGGATCTGACTCCTTCAAGGGATATTCTGCGGCTCTACAGGGAACTGGGCGGCACCGTCCTTACCATCGGCAGCGACAGCCACAAAAAAGAGCATCTGGGCGCTTTTATCAGAGAAACCATGGATGAGTTAAAAGAAATGGGATTTGAACAGTTCTGTACCTTTGAGGGAATGAAGCCGGTTTTCCACCGCTTCCCATAAAAAGGGGAATGCTGCAAAAAGATTTCATTTTGCAGCATCCCCCTGAAAATTTTTATTACGCGCCGGACGGGCGTTTCCCGCATCATGCAGTCCTGCAGCGCCTGTTCCGCACAGCCAGAGCGGCGCACCCGACCAGCATGGCCGCCGGGAAAATCACTGCCGTCAGGATGCCTGTCTGAAGTCTGCCTCCGGCGGCGGATGAAACCATTCCCACGAAGGTAGGGCCTGCGGAGCATCCCAGATCGCCTCCCAGCGCCAGCATGGCAAAGAGCATGGTGCCTCCCCTGGGCATAATTTTTGCCGCCATGCTGAAGGAGCCCGGCCACAGAATGCCCACGGAAAATCCGCACAGCCCGCAGCCCAACAGGCTGAGTACCGGCCAGGGGGAGAGGGAGATCAGAAAGTAGCTGATTATGCAGAAGAGAATGCTGCCGCCCATAAATTTCTCCAGATTGATCCGGCTGCCGTATTTTCCGTAAAAGGCCCGGGACGTACCCATGAGAACGGCAAAAAACATGGGACCCGCCAGATCTCCCACCGCCTTCGCGATATGCAGTTCTGACTCCGCAAAAGTGGAAGCCCACTGGCTCACCGCCTGCTCGCTGGCTCCCGCGCACAGCATAAGCAGCATAATCACCCAGAAAGTTTTTCTCTTAACCAGGCCGGACAGGGGAATCCCTCTGTCCCCTTCTTCTGTCAGGGAATAAATGGGAACCCGGGTAAACAGCAGGCTGTTCAGCGCCGGTACAAGAGCCCAGACCACTGCCAGGATCTGCCATTTGTCTGTGCCGAATACCGCGAAAAACAGGCTGGAGAGCAGTACCACCCCCACATGCCCCCAGCAGTAAAAGGAGTGGAGCAGGCTCATGGCGGACTCTTTATTATCCGTAGGACAGGCCTCCACCACAGGGCTCACCAGCACCTCCAGAAGGCCGCCGCCTATGGCGTAAATCGTAACCGAAATCAGCAGCCCCACAAACGGGTCCGGCAGAATTCCCGGAAGAACTGCCAGGGCAATCAGTCCGCAGGAGGACATGATATGAGCCAGGATCATGGACGCCCTGTATCCGATCTTATCGATAAAGCCGGCGCTGAGAAAATCCACGCAGAGCTGCACACAGAAGTTAAAGGTAATCAGCAGGGTGATCCTGGACAGGGGAATCCCGTAGGATGACTGGAATACCAGAAACAGCAGGGGTGCGAAATTGTTCACAATCGCCTGGACAATATAGCCGATAAAGCAGGCTTTAATGGTGTGATTGTAATTCCATTCTCGCTTCAGAAGTTTTTCCATTTTGTTTCCCTCCGAACATTTTTAAGCACAGACCGCAGACGGCTAAATGCAAGTAAATATGATTATATTCTTTTTTTTATTCAAAACAATAGATTTTCTTCTCATATTATAGTATTATCTTCCCATGGATAAAGCGCAAAAAAAGACCGGGCTATCCCGGAAAGCGAGGATTAAAGATGTATACAGAATTTCCTGTGGACGGAAAAATGCGGGAACTGACCCGTCACGGAACAGAGGATTTTCCCATTCAGTACTATGTAGACGAACTGCACCGGTTTTCCGGCCATACGATTCCTCTCCACTGGCATCCGGAACTGGAAATATGGAAGGCGGAAGGAGGAAATGTAACCGTTCAGGTGGGAGCGGAAACGCTTCTTCTGGAGGAAGGTTCCGCCATTTTCATCAATGCCAATACACTTCACGGCTTTACCCTGCCGGATGAAACCAGAACGCCTGCCTGCCCCAATATTGTATTTAAAGGGGAGCTGGCAGCGCCGGTCACAAGCATGATCTACAAAAAATATATAGCGCCGATTCTCAGCGATCCCTGCATTCCCTACATTCTTTTGCAGCCGTCATATGCCTGGCAGGCAAATATTCTGGAACACCTGGAGCAGATCTTTTTTCTCATGAAAACCCCCGCCGTTCCCTGTCCGGAACTGGGTGTACAGCGGGAATTGGGTTGGATCTGGCAGCTGCTCTGGACAAACCGGGAGCAGATTCCCCTGTCGGAAGGCAAAAAAAATGAAAGGCTGCTGCAGGTTCGTATCCAGAAAATGCTGACCTTCATTCACAGCAGCTGCTCTTCCCGAATAACCCTGGCTGATATAGCCGCGTCCGCGGGCATCAGCAAAAGCGAGGCTGCCCGCTGCTTTCAGGCCTGCCTTCTTACATCCCCTGTAAATTATCTTCTCTCTCTGCGCATTGAGACAGCCAGACACGCTCTCGCCGCAAGCCGGGATACAGTAGAAGAAATCAGCGCAAGCTGCGGTTTTCAGTCTGCCAGCTATTTCTGCCGGGTATTCCGAAAATATACCGGTATGACGCCGCTGCAGTACCGTAAAGAAAAAAACCGGCTCAGGTAAGCCGGCCATATTGCTTCAGCAGCCTCTCTCCTTCCTTCTTCATCTGCAGCGCCACTTCCTCCGGCCCCAGAATCTTTACTTTTTCTCCCAACGAGAAAATCCACCCCAGAAACTGACTGCTGACAAGAACCCGCACACACACAGTAAAGCTGTTTTCGTCTGCCGGAATCATCATGACCGACTTTCCGAACCGGTCAATCATCACACCCGCCAGACTGTTGTCCACCAGAAGCTTTACATCCTGTTCTTTTCCTCCGAACATGCCAAAGCTTTTCTTGGCATACTCTGCCATATCCAGTTTCCTGAAATGTTCCTTTCCTTCTCTGGGGTCATCCGTCATTCGGATATGGAGCATCTTATCCACCCGGTAATGGCGGATCTGCCCTGCTTCCGAATCATAGCCCACCAGATAATAATTCTCATCATCCCAGGAAAGGCCCCAGGGACTGATATGGTAGTACGCTCCCTCCCGGCGCAGTACCATCTCTTTTTTCACATTCCACTGGTAATACTGAAAGCGGATTTTCCTGTTTTCAGAGATGGCGCTGTGAATCGTATCCACCGTATAGTAGATACTCTCATTCATAGTCTTGATCCGTCCGGATACATACACCTGGCGCTGCAGGCTTATAGCTTCGTAGCGGCTGACCAGCCTTTCCAGTTTTCGGATCAGTTCGTTCGTCTTTTTTTCTGTGACAAACTTGGAAGACTGAATAGCGTCCACCAGCAGCTTCAGTTCGGGAAGTTCGAAATACCGGGAAACCACATGATAATGATAACCCTTTCCCACAGGCTCCCCCTCAACCTCGATTCCCAGCATCTCCAAATCCTTAAGGTCCTGATAAATGCTCTTTCGATCCGCCGTAATCTCATATTTTTCCAGAGCTTCCAGGATCTCGGGCATCGTCATATAATGTTCATCGTCCGTCTGGTCCAGCAAAATCTGGGCCAGACGGTACAGCTTAAACTTCTGATTCGTTCCTCTTGGCATACGATTTTTCTCCTAGTTTCCTTATCCTGCAGAGCACTCCGGCCGGTGTAACCAGCACAGCCTTCGCCTGGGCAGTATGGCCGATTTTATCATACAGACGGCCCGCGCTCATGGATTCTCCTATAACCGTATGGGTACTGTTTGCCACATAACCGATCTTTCCAAGGCCCTTTCTTTTTACCATAATCGCTTCTTTATCATACGGATTATCCGGGTCTTTTTCCAGCATCAGTTTTGTTCCTCTTTTCAGAAAACTGCTGCCAAAGTAATGCCTTGTGCCTGTCAGTGTAAAATAAATTTTTTCCGTTTTCTCCTTTGAGGATATTTCTTCGCCCGCTTCTTCTCTCCCGCTGTCCCCGTCAGGATTTTCCTTATTTTTTCCCTTTAAATTCAGCTGTATTTTCATGATGTTTCTAACCTCCTCCTCATGTGTTATAAACAGGATACGCCTTTAGCTGTCCAATAAAAATGCCAGCATCAGAAAAAGTCAGAAACTTACTATAAACGCGGCAGCGTCAGTTTTTTTGCATCATCCTCATGAATTCCAAATCTGACAGCTGTCTGTATAGCAAGATCTATACTGATGCTGTTATTCTCTTCGTCCACATTCAAGGAAAGCTCATCACCATAAGGAACCGGATTTACATCGTATAATCTGCAAATATACCAAAGATATATAGCATAGCCAAATCACTATCTATCATAACTTGCTGATTACGCACGACATAAATCATGCCTTTTAGATCATATCCTGTACTCTCAACATTCGATAGAGATAAATCATTTTTTGTATCTGCCAAATCTGTCTTTTCTACTTCTGCCATAGTCATTCTCCTTTATTTTTTGAGGTGCCAATTTGGCACCTCAAAATAATGACAAACTTGAAATTACAAACTGCAATACTAAGTTCTATGTACCATCTACTTTGAGATAACAGCCTGCGACCTCAAACGCCTTTTCTTGGCAACTCCATTATACCATGACTATGATATGCTGAGTTCAATCTTTCTCGATAAATTTGATTAGCAAAAATCACTCCTGCTAATCACATATTTCTATAATTTCAACTTTTTTCGGAAAATAGAAAACGCCGAAAACCTTGAAAAATCAACGTTTTCGGCGGAGTTTTTGGCGTCGCTAAGAGGATTTGAACCTCCGACCTACCGCTTAGGAGTTCCTTGCGG
>DSTFC04002__coassemble_2096_pt1 | contig 10066 bp, 10 predicted proteins | sample DSTFC04002__metabat2_high_PE_043 | metagenome-assembled genome bin DSTFC04002 | reverse complement strand
AAAATTATTACACTGCACCAGGACATATGCCTGTTTGATAACCTGACAATAGCCGAAAATTTGTTTGCCAATCTTCCAAAGGCTTTTTCTTCCAAGGGTCTGATGTCAGTAGACAAGAAGATCCGCATGGCAAATGAATTTTTTGTTCAGCACGGACTTTCTATTGACTCGTCTCGCCTTGTAAGCCAATGCAGCCCTATAACAAAAAGAACGGTTGAACTTGCAAAGCTTTTTCTTTTGGATCCCCAGATACTTATTTTAGACGAGCCTCTTGCTGTCTCAAGCCGTTCCGAACTTGAATTTTTTCTTTCACAAATGAATTATTTTAAGGAAAAGGGTGTTGCTATCCTTTGTATTGCTCATGAGTTCCAGTCGTTTCTCTCTGTTATTGACCGTTTTACTATTCTTCGCGACAAAAAACTGGTTGCTACTATGGATAGAAAAGAGTACTTATGTGCAAATAAGGAAACTTTGCTTTTAGGCGACTTCTGTCAAAGCAGATATCCCAAAATTAACACTAAGCCTGGGGCGGAAGTTCTTTGTCTGGAAAATGTTTCAACTGAAAATACTCTGGATAATATCTCCCTTACCCTTCACAAAGGTGAAATATTGGGAATATTCGGACAGGCAGGTTCTGGAAAAAGTTCATTATCAAAAATACTTTTCGGAATTGAGCCAGCCAAAAGCGGAACTATTTATATTGATCGGCTCCCCGCAAAAATCGCATCCCCGCAGGATGCCATTAATCTGGGACTTGCATACATTACAGATGAGCGCAGTGAATATGGACTTTTTGAAAATCTTGATTCTCTTGAAAATGTATATGCTGTAAAGGAAAACAGATGCGGACATTTCTGGAGCCGTACACGATTTGAATTCAGACAGTTCTATCGTTATGCTCATCGGCTTAATATACCCGCCAGGCCAGGGGCCATTCCTTGTCATTTATCTGGAGGAGAGCAGCAAAAGCTGATTCTCATGCGCTGGTTTATGTCACAGGCTAAAATTTTTATTTTTAATGAGCCAACGCAGAGCATTGACATCCCCTCCAGAATTGATATCTACAATTTATTTAATGATCTGATATTAAAAGGTCGATCCATCCTATTATTTAGTTCTAATCTGGAAGAACTGATCGGTATGTGCGATCGTATTATTGTAATTAATCATGGGGCAGTTTCAGGAGAAATTTCCTACGAGGAAGGTATGAAATCTCTCCACAAATTTCTATAATCCCCTACCTTGCCATCCGGTAAATCTCCGCCATATCCTCCCGGTTCAGCACCCGGAATCCGCCGATGGTTCTGGTGTTGTCAAAGCTGCATTTTTCGGCCAGAATTCCAATCTGCTCCTCTGTCAGTTCAATGCCCATCTCATGGATGGAGGTGGGCATCTGTATCTGGCGGAAAAACTCTTCTGCTGCCTCAATGCCCTGCAGGGCCGTCCGCTCCGGATGGCTGCAGTCCACGGGAAGCCCCATCACATTCACGGCAAACTGGGCAAAGCGCTCCGGTTTTTCCCGGTACACATAGCGGGCCCAGCTCCCCCACACTGCCGCCAGACCGGCCCCATGGGCCACATCGAACATGGCGCTCAGTTCATGCTCCAGCTGATGGCTGGCCCAGTCTTCCTCCATGCCGCACCCCAGCAGCCCGTTGTGGGACAGGCTTCCCGCCCACATAATTTGGGCTCTGGCGTCATAATTCTTCGGCTCCTTCTGTAAAATCCGGGCATTATGGATCACCGTGCGCATCAGGGCTTCCGCCATGCCGTCCACCAGCATGGTATCCGGCTCTTTTGTAAAATACCGCTCCATAGTATGCATCAGAATATCCACACAGCCGCAGGCAGTCTGGTAATCCGGCAGCGTGTAGGTCAGTTCCGGATTCACCACCGCAAACCGGCACCGGGCATAATTGCTCTTGTAGCCCCGCTTCAGGCCTTCCTCCTCATTGGTCATCACACAGGAATTGCTCATCTCGCTGCCTGCCGCCGCAATGGTGAGCACCGCCCCCAGCGGGGTGCATCCGGCGGCTGTTCTCTTTTTCGCGTAAAAATCCCATACGTCGCCGCCGTTAAACAGGCCGTACCCGATACATTTGGCGGAATCAATCACGCTTCCGCCTCCCACTGCCAGAAGGAAATCCACTCCCTCCCGCCGGCAAAGCTCGATTCCTTCCCGGGCCAGGCTGACTCTGGGGTTTGGCTTTACCCCGCCCAGCGTCACATACCCGATCCCCTCCTGCTCCAGGGACCGGCAGACTCTCTCCAGCAGGCCGGAAGCTTTGGCGCTGCGGCTTCCGTAGTGAACCAGTACCTTCGTGCCGCCCTGTTCCCGGATCAGTTTTCCCGTCTGCAGCTCTGTATCTTTTCCAAACACCACTTTAGTGGGAGCGAAATACTCAAAATTTTTCATGTTTTCCTCCTTTTCATTGCCCCGGCAAAGCCTGCCGCTGCCAGATATATATGTTTTCTAAACGTCTTAACAGATACTTTCATCTTATAATGGGGAAATGAGATTGTAAAGGAAAACCGGGAAAAGGATTGAGTTCTGCCGCCGCCTGTGCTAAAATGACAGGCGCCGGGAACAGGCCGCCGCGTCTGTCCCCCGGTCAGAATATCCCATCAGGAGGCGTGAAATGATTATTGAGGGAAATCAGAAAGAACTGGATGCCATGAAGGAATTCCACAGAGGAAACCGGCAGGAAGGATTAAAGCTGCAGGAAGAATTTGCCGCCGCTTTCCGGGAAGCATATCGGGATAAAGATCACTGTCCCTGCCAGAAGGCATGCCGCTATCACGGAAACTGCAAAGAATGCGTAGCCATTCATAGGGCCCATCAGGAGCACGTCCCCAACTGTATGCGTCCCATTCTCAACAGCAAAATCCGCCTGCTGTCAGAGCTGACGGAACATACCATTGCCAGTGAAATTGCGCCTCCCAAAGAAGTGCTTCGAAAAGAATTTCAAAAATAAGTTTTTTAAACCCATGGAAAAAACCTCCGCAGACAGCGCTCACAATCTGTCCGCAGCGGTTTTATAGCGTATTTTTCTCAGGCGGCCTCGTCTGCCGCTTCGGTCTGGGCAGTCTGGCTGACAGAGTCAATCAGATCCTGAATTTCCTGATCCGGCTCCACGCCTTCCAGATCATAAAGGTATCCGTCAAAGTCTGTAAGGGTCCAGGCTCCCTCTGTGTAGGTGTACTCCAGATCCAGTCTTCCCAGGAACTGATCGTACTCGCCGCCGGCCTGTACAATAGGCGTGGTCTTGCTGTCGTTCTCCCCCGGTGTATAGAGGGGTTCGGAAATTACAAAGTGATCATCCGCGCCTACTACGGCTGACACTCCCTCTACCCAGCAGGTCTTGGTGTCCACCGCCAGTCCCGTATGGGAAAGAACAATGTTGATGTCTGTCTGGGGCGCCACTTCCTCCATCAGATTCGTCACCGTGATGTCACCGCTCTCAAATACCTTGTCGGACACCTCCTCCCAGCCGCGATCCTGGGGCTTCAGAGAAGTCACGCCGATAATGCCGATGTCCAGGCCGCCCACCTCTTTAATGATGTAGGGCTCCACACCGTCAATCAGTTCCCCGGTATCTTTCATGGTAACATTGGCGCAGAGTGTGGGACAGTTGGCCAGTTCGATCAGATTCTGAATCTGCTCGTTTCCCGCCTCCGTATCTCCTCCTTCAGGGGGAACACGGAAGTCATTGTTTCCCGGAACCCAGGCGTCATACCCCATTTCATTGAGAACCGTCATCTCCGGAATTCCCTGCTGCTCCTGAAGCGGACCTCTCAGGAAAATATCTCCGCCGTTGAGCACCAGCAGGTTGTCCGTCTCCTCCCTGGCTTCGTCAATCAGGGTTTTAAACTGAGGCAGCCACTCCATCCGGCCATGTACGTCATTGTTGTGAATAATAGACAGTTCGTAGGTATCTCCCTCCTGGGGCTGCGCTTCTTCTGCCAGCGCGCTCATATTCGTTGATCCAAACATCATAACGGCTGCCGCTGCTGCCAGAACAGCCTTCTTTCCAAAAAACTTTCTCATCTTCTTTTTTCCTTTCAGCAATACATTCGGTTTATCAGATCTGAGACAGTCTTTCGGGCCCTTTGCTTTCCTGTCATAAGTAAAGGATACCAGCCTCACATATAATTCTCTATCACGCTGCTGTAAAAAAACGGTAAAAATCCCATGTGCCTCCGGACATAAAGGGGGAAGGCCCCATCCGAATGAATGGCCCCTTCCCCCGTGAAACTCTCTGCCGCTGTGCAAACCTGTTTTCAGTTTTCCTTAATCCCAGTCATCCCAGTCGTCGTCATGGTGGTCATCATCATGATGCCCTCTGTCATAGCTGCCGTCAGAATTACTCATTCCGGCGTACAGGCTCCGATCTGTCAGTTCCTGGCTCCAGGAAACAATAGTGCCGGAATCCGCGTCAATATCAAAATTGTACTCCACATCTCCCTGCAGCAGATCAATCTCATAGTAAATTCTTCCGTCATCCCGATCCGCTTCAATCCACATATCCTGGGCGGACGCATCCGGAAGGACCTCCAGCACCAGATCTGCCGCTTCACTGTCTGTCAGGGGATTTGCCAGCGGCGCCAGGTTATAGCGCATCATGTCCGGCATATCATAGGAAGCGCTGATGATTCTCCCTCCGTCCAGGTCAATGGTATAATCGTACTCGTTCTCTCCCGCGAAGAACTCCACCTCCAGTACGCTCAGTCCGTCATCCCGGTCGTACTCGGTTCTCTGTCTCTCTACCTGGTCCTGGGTTACACCTGCGTGCTCCAGCGCCAGCGCTACAGCCTGCTCATCTGTCAGGGCCTGGCCGGAACCGTAATCCTGAATAGAAAAGGATGCTCTGGCAACAGCGCCTGCCGCTTCTGTGGCCGCTTCTGTCACGGCTTCCGTGGGTGCCTCCGTCACAGCTTCCGTGGCCAGAGCCGGAAGGGCAAAAAGAGCTGTCATGGAAAGAGAAACGGCTGTCATCATCATTTTCTTTGTTTTCATCATAGTGTATTTCCTCCTTATATTCGATCTTGTTTTTTGCTGTTCTTCTTTACAGTCCCGAGTATAAGGGGGAAAGATTAAAGAAACATTAATGGATTTTCATTTTTTTCATTTTTTTCCGCGGACATCTCTCTTCCCGGCTCCGCAGGGATTTCAAACACAAACTTACTGCCCTTTCCCTCCCGGCTCTCCGCGTGGATTTCCCCGCCGTGGGCCTGTATGATCCACTGCACCATAGAAAGTCCCAGCCCGGAATGGGAGGAATCCGACCGGGCGGAATCCACCCGGTAAAATCTTTCCCAGATATGGGGCAGCGCCTCTGCCGGTATGCCCATGCCGGTATCCTCTACATATCCCACCACCCGATTTCCCTTCCGGGCGCATCCTGCCTTCACCCGTCCTCCCGGAGGGGTGTAGGAGACCGCGTTCTCTGCCAGATTCATCCAGAGGCGCATCAGCATGGTTTCATCTCCGGTCATCATCAGGTGTTCCGGCATATCCGTCTCCAGAAGAATTTGTTTCTCCTGCGCGGCCGCTTCCATCTCCTCCATCACGCTTCTGCCAATCAGGGCAAAATCCAGTTTTTCCATGGTCAGCACCTGCCGGTTCTGATCCGCTCTGGAAAGAAGCAGCAGCTGGGAAATCAGCCGGGTCAGATTTTTAGCCTTCTCCCGAATGATCTGTATGGCCTCCCGGTCTTTTCCGGAAAGTTCCGGGTCCGCCAGCAGGTAATCGCACTGGGAGAGAATCACAGCCATGGGAGTGCGAAGCTCATGGGATACATCGGAGGTAAACTGTTTCTGCTGCTCAAAGGAGGCCTGAAGCTGCTCCAGCATCGTGTCAAAGGTTTCCGCCAGGGTGGAAATCTCATCCCGGCCCCCCTCTATCCCGATGCGCCGGGAAAGATCCCTTTTCTCGTAAATCTCCCGGGCAGTCCGGGTCATCCGGGACACAGGCCGCAGAGTGCGCCGCACCAGGGAATAGCACAGTACCGCGCTGAGCAGCACGGTAGCCGGCAGCAGAACTACCGCCAGCTTTACCAGGGTGTTCATCTCCTCCTCCACCGCGGATACCGAGCAGACGCCCCGGACATATACCGTTCCGTAATCCCTGACCTGGGTGGAGGCGTCGTACACATACCAGCGGCTGCCGTTCAGCTCTGCCGTCTGCACCGTGTCCTCCTGAAAGTCAATGGCAGAGGCAAAGCCGTAGGGAACCCTTCCCGCCAGCAGCAGACCGTCTTCATCGTAAGCGGACAGATATATACCGCCTTCCCGGTCCGAAAAATCCGAGTCCACCGTCAGATTTCCCTCCCGGCTCTCCAGCAGGTCAAAGCTCTCCACCACCCGCTGCCGCAGCGCGGCCTGAGCGGAGGCCAGCAGCCTTCCGCTCCCCAAAGACAGCAGCACGGCCAGCACCAGACCGGTCAGCAGGGTTATCAGAAGCGTGTATAGAATCGTCAGTTTCCATTTCAGCGAGATTCGTTTCATCCCTTCTCTTCCTCCCGCAAAACGTATCCCGCTCCCCGGACAGTATGAATCAGTTTTTTTTCAAATGGATCGTCAATTTTCTTTCTCAGATACCGGATATACACATCAATCATGTTGGAGGAGCCTTCATAATCGTAGTTCCAGATATGCTGCTCGATCTGGTCCCGGGACAAAATCATGCCCTGGTTCATCACCAGGTACCGCAGCAGGGCAAATTCCCGGGAGGAGAGAGAAATCGGCTGCCCGTCCCGCACCACTGTGTGGGTTCCCAGATCCAGGGTCAGGTCCCCCACGGAAAGCAGGTTGGAGGACTGGCCTGATTTTTTCCGCAGCATGACCCGGATCCGGGCCATCAGCTCCTCAAAAGCAAAAGGCTTGACCAGATAATCGTCCGCCCCGGCGTCCAGGCCGTCCACCCGGTCTTCAATGCTGTCCTTTGCCGTCAGCAGAAGCACCGGCGTCTGCCTGCCCTTCTTTCTCAGCGTCCGCAGCACCTCCAGTCCGCTTTTTTTCGGCATCATAATATCCAGCAGAACCACATCGTATTCCGCCGAATCCAGATAGTCCAGAGCCTCCTGTCCGTCCAGACAGGCGTCCACGCTGTAGGACTGCTCCTCCAGCCGTTTCTTCAGCGTGGCATTCAGTGTCTTTTCATCCTCCGCGATCAGAATCCGCACCGTCTCTTCCTCCTTATCCGGCTTCTACTTTTTCAGCTGCAGGCCGTCCCGGAACGCATATCCCGCCTTCTCCCCCAGTTTCCGGTACGCATTATTTACCGGGTCAAATACAATGGGCTGCAGCCTGTCCGGATCAATCTTTCCTCTCTCGTCCAGAATGCTTTCATCCGCGCACACATTCACAATTTCTCCCACCATGCGGCAGGTTTCCGGGTCATAGCTGATGAGCCGGCACTCCACCGCCATAGGAAGCTCGTCAATCAGAGGCGCGTCCACAAACTGGGATTTCGTAGTGTGAAAGCCTGCCTTTTCCAGCTTATCCGGCACGTCGTTTCCCGACACAATTCCCACATAGTCGCAGGCGATCACATGGGCCGCGTCCGCCATACTCACTGTAAAGGCTCCTCTGGACTGAATATTTTTTACGGTCTTATGTTCCGCGCTGAGGCACAGCGAAATCTGCGTATCATCGCTGATCCCTCCCCAGGCGGCATTCATAGCGTCTGCCCTTCCCTCCTCATCATAACTGGCAATAATAAATACGGGCTGGGGATAAGTCCAGGGCTTTGCTCCAAAGTTTTTTCTCATTCTGTCATGCCTCCATTTCAAATCCAATAAACAAAGTTAAAATGTATCTTTTATATCATAGCAGATCCTGCAGAGCAGAACAAGCGTTTGTCTGAAAATTGGTTTCAAATTTCAAAAATAGTTGCTAACAAAGAAAAAAAAGAATAAAATGTGGAAAAGGGGGAAACGGATGAATAAAAAAATATATCATGATGTTATAAGCGGTAAATCGGACTATAATATTAAATATAGTGATCTTCAAAATCTCATCCTTGAATTGGGGTTTGAATTCAAACGCCAAAGAGGTTCACACACCATTTATTATCACTCCGGAATAAACGAATTACTGAACATTCAAAAAGATGGCTCTAAAGCAAAAGGCTATGAAGTCAAACAGCTGCGAAACATCATAATAAAACATAATTTATAAATGGAGGTGAACAGAATGAAATATTCTGTATTTATTCAATTTGACGAAAAAGACCAAATCTATGTGGCAAGTATCCCTGAATTACCCGGATGCAAAGCACACGGTATTACAAAAGAAAAAGCGTTGGAAGAATTAGAAATTGCCTGTGATTTGTGGATCGAAACGGCTAAAGAAATAGGACGCGAAATTCCAGAGCCAACTTATTATAATCCTGTAACTGCATAGAAATAAGCGCTAAAAGCTGTCTCTGAATAACATTTCAGGACAGCCTTTTTCTTGAAAAATTCTGCTTTTCAATCTCTTTTTCTGTTGACACCCATTATATCATGTGTTATAAAACATATAGAACATAAAGATGTTCTTATAAACCATTATTCCACAGGCTTCTGCCTGTGTTTTTGTGATACAGCAAAATGAGGGGTGACTATTATGACTGAGAAAAGAGATTACTACCAGGTACTGGGCATAAATAAAAACGCCAGCCCGGCTGAGATCAAGCGGGCGTACCGGAAGCTGGCGAAAAAATACCATCCGGATTCCAATGCCGGAAACGATAAAGCAGCAGAAGCTTTCAAAGAGGTAAATGAAGCCTATGATATTCTAAGCGATGAAAAAAAGCGGAAACTGTACGACCAGTTCGGTTTTGCCGCCTTTGAAGAGGGCGCTGCCGGAACAGGTTCCTATGGAGGCCCGGGACAGGGAGGCTATACCGGCAGAAGCTACGGCCCCGGCGGTTATCAGGAATTCCATTTTGAGGGGAATCCGGAAGATATGGATGACATTCTCCGCAGCTTTTTCGGCGGAGGCTTTTCCGGCCAGAGTCAGAACGGCTTTAACCGTTCTTTTAACGGCTTCCGCAGCGGTTCCCGGGGCAGTTCCTCCCGTGACTTCGAAAGCGGATCCGGCTATGATCCCTTTGGCAGTTTCCGGCAGGAAACCCGCGGCCAGTCTCTTGACAGAGAGGCTGCCATTACCGTTGGCTTTGAGGAAGCGGCACTGGGCGCGAAAAAACGGATTCAGATCCAGGACGAAACAGGGCAGACCCGTTCCTATGAAATAAATATCCCGGCAGGTATTGAAAGCGGTAAAACCATCCGGCTTCGGGGCAGAGGAATGCAGGCGGGCGGCAAAACCGGCGACCTGCTGCTGCGGGTCACGGTAGCCGGCAAAACCGGATGGCGCCGGGAGGGAAAGGATCTGTATTCCACCGCCAAAATTCCCTTCACCACCGCTGTGCTGGGTGGCGAGGTACCTATCCGGACGCTGTACGGCACCGTTATGTGCAAGATCAAACCCGGCACCCAGTCCGGCACCAAAATCCGCCTGGCCGGAAAGGGAACCGTCAATCTGCAGAATCCGTCCATCCGGGGAGATCACTATGTGAGTGTGGAAATTGAAGTACCCCAGAATCTGAGCGGGGAGGCACTGCAGAAGCTGAAAGAATTTGAAGCGGCCTGCAGCGGCCAGAAACATTACGGATACGGAAGAGGAAATGCTGCCTGACGGCAGCGTCTCCTCTTTTTTTGTAAACATCTCGTTACTATTCACAGCCTTAGTTCCGTCAGGGGCGGGACTGAAGCCTCAAAGAGGCGATGAGTGCGCATGGGGCGGGGTGGCTGTGAATCAATGTCATTTAGTTAATACTGTGTGTCCAGAATGGTTAGATTACCTATAAGGGATCTAACCTTTTTTTTAATAGGATATTGACAAAATACCCAAAATGTGCGGCCGCTCTCGCTACTGATTCTATTTAAGAGGTAGCGAGAGCGGCCCCTTGATTGAGTGATATATTACTTTTTCAAGGAGGCATACCATTATGATCCATCAATTAATTAAAGACCTGTTTGCATCATCTGTAGAACATATCTGTTCTGATATTTCCAAT
>DSTFC04002__coassemble_1993_pt1 | contig 10601 bp, 10 predicted proteins | sample DSTFC04002__metabat2_high_PE_043 | metagenome-assembled genome bin DSTFC04002 | reverse complement strand
TGAGAGTAAATCGTGATGGCTCCCACATATTTGAATCCGCGTTTCTTCAAGTCTTTGCTGATTTTGTCGGACAGACCGTTGCTTACGGGAATTCGTCCGGCATCATGTCCCTGGTATAAGATCGTTTTCCCTCCGGAGTAACCCCAGATGTAATCGCAGAAACTTCCGAACTCCTCACGAACCTTTATGTAACACCGGGCGTTATTTATAATGGCATTCACCTTGCGAGGAGAGCGGATCATACCCTCCGTATTCAAGATACGCTCCACGTCGGTTTCATTATAAGCGGCAATTTTCTCATAGTCGAAGTTATCAAAGCACTCTCTGAAGATTCCTCGTTTCTTTAACATCAGACTCCATGACAGCCCGCATTGGAGACATTCAAGTGTCAGATGCTCAAACATCTGCCGGTCATCGTGTACTGGAATTCCCCATTCTGTATCATGATATATTTTGTCGAGGGGGTCTGTCGAAGCCCATCCACAGTAACCCATGAATTTTTATTCCCCCTTCTTCACATAGGTAAGCTGAATATCATATCCAAGTTTATCAAGCATATCTACAAAGACCTTATTTAAAATGCCGTCTTTCTTGTTGATGAGCCTGCTGATATACGGGGCAGAAGTACCGACCATCTCTGCAAGCTGCGCCTGAGTAACACCTTCTTCTAAGCATTTAACTTTTACATCTATTTCGATATTGTTTTTAAGCATAGAAATAACCCCATTTTCTGTAATTCAATTTCACAGTTCGGATAATTTATTGTATCATATATTCATGTCCGTTTCCATCCTTAAAAATAAAAAGCACCCGACCGTAGCTGAGTGCTTGAATTTCCGTATTCGCTTATGCCTGTATCACCGTACCATCCTTAAAGGTGACCGTGATCTCTTTATTCCTGCCGACTGTGACATAATCCACCATGCTGCCCCATAGACTGCTATCAAACTCTGTGATTGCCCCATCCTGCGCTTTCAGATTTTTGATAAACTCTGTAAGACGCTCGTTCTGCGCATCCTTAGCCGCAATAGCCTCCATCACCTCATCATACCTGGCTTTGGCATCATCATATCTCTGTACCAATCCATTATAGCGTTTTTGATAGTTATCCTGATCCTGTGCGATCCGTGCATTTTCTGTCATGATGTTCTGAGTCATCTCTACGAGAACTGCCATCTCATCCTCCAGCTTTCTCTTCTCCATCTGCAGGTCATCTGTTTGGCAGAGTGTCTTTCGGATAAGCTCTGCATTGGAGATGATTTCTTTTTTCTCGGTAAGCAGCTTATTGTATGCCGATACAAATGCTGCTTTTACTTCGCCCTCTGTCACATGGGAAGTCTGGCATTTTTTTCCATTGTATTTTCTATTGCAGCGATAAATTGTCCTGCGGTACCGATCGGTGGAATGCCAGACCTTGGAGCCGTACCAGCCGCCGCAGTCAGCGCATTTTATCTTATTGGAGAAAATGCTCACGCCGCTGTATCTTGTGCCGCCTCTGGTACGCTTGGCAAGCTCTGCCTGCACCATATCAAAGACCCTCGGTTCAATGATAGCCTCATGGTTTCCTTCCACATAATATTGCGGAACTTCTCCCTCGTTTTTCTTCATCTTTTTCTGGAGAAAATCCACTGTGAATTCCTTCTGTAATAGGGCATCGCCTTTATATTTCTCATTGGAGAGCATACGGCGCACGGTCTGTTGGTTCCAGACATCCTTGCCACCAGGTGTCTTGATACCACGGCGCGTAAGCTCGGCAGCAATGGAATGTGGCGTCATGCCATCAAGGAAGAGACGGAAGATCAGCCTGACTATCTCTGCCTGTTCAGGATTAACCACAATTTTGCCTGTTTCTTTATCCTTGTCCAAGCCAAGAAATCGGCTGTATGCAAAGCTGACTTTGCCGTCAGCCATGCGCTTGCGCTGTCCCCATGTGACATTTTCAGAAATAGAGCGGGATTCCTCCTGGGCAAGGCTGGACATGATAGTGATCAGAAGTTCTCCTTTGGAATCAAATGTCCATATATTTTCTTTTTCAAAGTAGCATTCCGTTCCATGATCTTTCAATTCCCGGATGGTAGAAAGGCTGTCTACGGTATTCCTTGCGAACCGGCTGACGGACTTTGTGATAATCAGGTCGATCTTTCCGGCAAGGGCATCTGCCACCATCTGCTGGAAGCCTTCACGCCTTTTGGTAGATGTTGCGCTGATGCCTTCGTCAGAATAAAGCCCCACAAAATCCCAATCCTCACGGCTTTTGATGTAATTCGTATAATATTCCACCTGCGCCTCGTAGCTGGTAGCCTGATCCTCATGGTCGGTGGAAACGCGGGCATAGCCAGCGACACGGCGTTTTTGGGTGCTGTTAATCGGTGTGGCTGTGTACCGGCTGATGGTAGCCGGTATCGTTGTTACTTTTCTTTGTGCCATGCATCTTTCCCTCCTTCCATCTGTCCTTCATGAGTTTACGCATATATTCTTTATATTCCTCAGTGTGCTTTGCACCTTTTTTCTTTGGCTTGATGTATTGACGCTCCATCGTACCGCCACTTCGGAAATGGAATGTTATCGCTGTGCCATCCACAGTTATTTTTTCCAGAGCGGCATCCATCTTTTCTTCAGAAAAATCAGCAACCCCAAGGACATCGCAGACCATATTTTTAAGCACATCATCCCTTACATTGATGTTCCCGCAGTTTTCTCCGCAGTGCCATGTCCTGATATGCGTCCCGTCTTTCCATTTTGTTCCCTGAGAACGGAAATTCTCGCCGCACCGTCCGCATTTAATAAATCCAGTAAATTCGGAAACCCTGCGCCTGTTAGGATTCGTATCCTTGTTCTTGTGAAGTTCACCCCATGCAGCCCTGCGTTCATCTGTCCACCAGTCCGTTCTTGCCTTAGACTGCCATTGCCTTTTTAGAACAGTTCCATCATAAAAATAGAACTTCAGAACATCCTCACCGACAACGCTTATCTGTTCAACCTTCTCGGAGAATACTGTCTCGTCAAATTCTACAGTTCCAAGTACCTCGGCACAAATGGTTTTCAGTGTTTTCTCCGGGATAGACTTTGCAGGACAGTATTTCGCACCTTTGTCGCTCTTTGTCCTGCAAATCCAGATGTAATAAACTTCTTCCGGATTCTTGCGCTGCCGTTTGCCGCTCCTACGGTAACTCTTCCCACAGATGGGACATTTGATTTTGCTGGTAAAGCAGGAAGTATTGAGACTCCAGTTTGCCAAAGCACCAAGCTCCCGTCTGCGCTGACGCTCTGCCTGGACAGCTTCATAAACTTCCATAGGTATAATTGCTTCATGGGTGTTCTCCACGAAATACTGTGGCAGCTCCCCTCGGTTTATTTGGGATTTCCTTGTGATTGGATCGGCAATAAATTCTTTCTGAAAGAGCAGATTCCCCGTATAAGTGATGTTGCCGAGGATCTGCCGGATAGAAGAATTACTGAAATGCTTTCCCTTAAAGGACTTTACCCCCATCTCTTCAAGCTGTTTTTCTGTGGACTCTGCGGACAGCCCATTCATGAAGTTATCAAATATCAGCCTGACGATTTTTGCTTCCTCCGGCTCTACCACTAAATGGTCACCTTCCCATCGGTATCCATAAATCTGAAACCGCCCATTAGGGATACCCTGCTCAAACCGTTTTCGGGTTCCCCATTTTACATTTTCAGAAATGCTGCGGCTTTCCTCCTGGGCGAAAGAAGCGAGGATGGTAAGCATCAGTTCGCCATCACCGCTCATAGAATTGATGCGTTCTTTCTCGAACCGCACCTCCACACCGATATCCTTCAGATGCCTTACCGTTTCCAGCAAGTCCACAGTATTCCTTGCAAATCTCTGGATGGACTTTGTAAGGATGATGTCGATCTCACCATTTTCCGCAGCCTTAAGCATCCTCTTGAATTCATCACGCTTGGCTATCCCAGTGCCGCTTATCCCATCATCTGCGAACACTCCTGCATACTCCCAGTCCGGATTCTTCTGAATCAGGGAACTGTAGTAGCTGATCTGTGCGGAGAGAGAATGGTTCATGCGTTCCGATTCCATCGAGATACGGGCATAGGCAGCAACTTTTTTCTTTTTCTTAATGGCCGGCACTGCCTGTTCTATTTTCGTGACCTTAGCCATGAAATCACTCCTTTCCGACACTATACATCACTCTTTATACCTCGGAAGTCAACGAAATGTCCGAGAATAATGTGCCGAAAACAGGATGATATTTTTCAAGAAAGATCGTATCAATCTGACAATACTCATCCTCGGAAATTACGCCATCTTCAAGCATCTTCCTGGCAAGGTGCATGGTGGCCTGATAGAGCTTTTCATTCCTAAATTCTTCTTTACTCATTGCCTGCACCGCCTTTGTATCTGTCAGCGATATAACATTCATGACTGCAGTATTTCCTACGCTTGTCCCCATATATTTGGAACTCCCGGCCGCAGTAGGGACACCTAAAGGTGTAGACGGCTTTGCGCTTTACCTGATCAAGATGGCTGTTCCACCAGGCATTCCTGCATTTGTCACAACAAAAGCGTTTTTTCTTGCGCTTTGCAATCTGTTGGATTTCCCGCCCGCAATTCTCACAATGGGTATCTCCAACGATGGCAGTGGCAGTATCTTCCTGCGTTTCTGTGCTTATGTTGTTCCTGCGGCAAAAAGACTTCACAGTGTTTGGTGATATCCCAAGTGTCTGAGCAATCCTGCCATAACCATTACCTGCCGCCCGTAATTTTATTATCTGAGATTTCTCTTTATCGGTCATTATTTTGGCCCCTTCCAAGGGATAAGTCTTGTGGTATCTCCCTCACTCACTACCGAAAAATTCAACCCCCACCGTTATGGCATAAAAAACAGGCCTGCAGATATCTCAAAAGGGATATCCACAGGCCGTCCTGTCAGATGAAAAGCCCCACCGCATAAGGTTTCTGACACATCTGACACGAGAAATCCTATTACACTATAGATTTCTGTGAAAATTTTAATATATGTAAAATAGTATAATATATAGAGAAATAGGAATCTCGTGTAAGACATGTCAAGTGTCAAAGGCTATAGCCGTTGGCAGTAGTCAAGCGAAATCCATCCCACACCGCTTTTCAAACGTCCCCACCCGGCAGTGGAGCCTTGCCCGGATTTTACCTCAACAATGGTGAACACACCTTTTCCGGTAAACTTTCCGGTCTTGGAATAATTCGTTCCAGGGCCTTTTCTGATATTAAGATCTGTGATGTTTACCTTTACGATAAAGGGAACATCTGCTATACTTGGCGCAGAATGAGCCGATGTATACACTACATTTCCGGATGCGTCATAAACTTTATATCCCGGATTGGAATCCGCACATTTCTTTGCATTGGCAAGAATCTTATAAGCTCCCTTCTGGCTCTTGCTGTCAGACCAGCTCTTCCGTACACGGTACAACTGACTACTGGAAACATTGGTGGAAACACCTCCAAGCTGTGCTGTAACCCTTGATGCTAAATCCCCAAGCCTTGCATAAAGCCAGTCTCCGGGACAGGATTTATTGGCAAACCATCTATGGACGGTCAGCACCATCTCATCCGACTTAGGAGAATAATTAAGCGCCTTGTTTTTATCCCCGAGCCATAAAAGCTTTTTCTTTCCGTTGCGCCTACAGATATCCACGCAGAGCCTTATTAGAGACTGATAGACGGCGTCGTTCATGGCGTAAGGAGAGGTCTTATCAGATGCACACTCAATGGTAACCGCCCTCTGATCATTGGCGTTTGATGAGGAACACCAGGAACGGTTTTTCTCCTCCACGCAAAGGGATACCTTGCCATCCGTTCCTATGCCATAGTTGCAGCTTGCCTGCCTGCTTGTGCTTGTGAAGCACCCACAGATGCTCTCTGCGGAAAGCTGCCCCACCACGCAGTGGGGAGTAATGCGGTCAATACTATGCGTCCTCCGCCCGGAATGGTTCGGGCTGAGTTTTGTATAAAAAACTAAGCTGCTGTTCGTATAAACCATTATTTATCACCTTCCTTTTCACTTCGGTCATGGATCTGCTCCAGTGCCGCTTTCAATGCCTCCGGGATAGGCAGCCCCAGATGGGCAGCGTTTTCCAGTATGCTCACGCCCTCGTTGGAGAGATAAAAGAAGATCACCGCCGTGCGGATGACGCTCCCAGTCCCGATGACCTGCACGTCAATGATGTTTGCAATTCCAACCAGCAGGAAAATCAGCACCTTCCTGCAGATTCCTTTAAATCCCACCTGGCTGGAGAGCTTCTTGTCCGCTACAGCGCACATGATGCCGGTCAGGTAATCCACCACCGCAAACAGCACCAGTGCAATGAGCAGGCCGTCACAGCCGCCAAGGAAGTACCCAAGCCAGCCGCCAAGCGCCGTAAAAATAAGCTGAACCATGCTCCAGAATTCTTTCATAACGAAATCCCTCGCTTTCTGAAATTGAAAAAGACGCCCACATGAGCGCCGATTAGTAGTCTTTATATAAAGTGTCTTAGTACACAATCCTGCCGGAAAAGATTTGTGCAGTTTATGACACAGATTTAGGTTGCTATTCCTGCCGGACAGAGTGATAGATACAATCACAAAAATCGCAGGAAGGAGGTCAAAAATGTTTACTGCGAAGGAACTAAACACTATCGATACTGGGTATTTTTCCATCATCGCATCCGGCGGCTGCACCGTAACGCTCCAGTCAAAAAACACCGGACACTGCTGGCACATCCTGCTGCAGGAGTACCCTCATTTCAGAAGCTGTATGATCTATCACACCCATCACAGGGGAACACCCTACCACGAGCATGGCCGCGAAGCCACGCTTTCCGGCTGCCTCAGCCAGATCCGAAACCACGATACCTACTGGCTTTCCAGGAAAAGCCGTCGCAAACACTACAAGGAGGTACGCCCATGAAGCAGAAAAACATCAAGGTCGCATACACCAGCCGCTGCACCGACGGTTCCTATACCCAGGTCCCGAAGATCCAGATGGAGGGCAGATGGCTGGAAGAACTTGGCTTTTCCATCGGCATCACCATCGTGGTGGAATATGATGAAAGTTCCATCCGTATCCGGCATATGACGGAGGAGGAACTGGCTGACCGCAGGCGAGCAGAGCTTGAAAAGGAACTCGCTGACAAGTACGCATCTATCCACAAACTCCAGAAAAGCCTGGACGAGGATCTTAAAACACTCTCCCGTGTAGCGGAAAACTCCCACGACTACCGCTCCACATCTAAAAAGTCTACCGGATAATCCCCGAACCTACTCCTCCGTCAGCGTGTAGGTGATCTTCATGGTCTTATCCACGGTCTTCACCACCGCTGACGAAAGGTTATTGATGGACGCCAGGTACGGCGTCAGAAGATATGCCGTCCGGTACTCATTTCCGTAGCTGCCTCCCCATCCGACCAGGAAGTTCTTGTACTGGAACAGGGGAGTAGCGGCATCATTGAGCCGTGCGCTCCCCTGGGTATGGACCACCGTGTCATCTGCAGTGATCTGGAAGTCCCCTCCGATGATCAGGTCACCGACCAGCGTCATATAAAGCTCGCAGTTCCCCGTCTCACAAAGCGGCTTCCATTTGGACGTAAAGCCAAATTCAATCAGTGTAACATCCGTGGAGTTGGCCAGGTTGATCTTATAGATCCCCTTCTTGTCATAAGCCGGGACATATAGATACCCACCCCGTACGCAGCATTTCACGCTCCTCTCTGCAAAGGAATCAAAGTCGCGGGTACCCACATCCATCAGCTTGGCGTTGGAGAGCGTCCACTGGCCTTCCGTGAAGGAATAGTCTGTCTTGGAAATCTTGATCCAGAGCATCACGGCATCCCCAGAAGAATTTTCCTCGTTAGAAAACCCGTACCAGTAACCGTCCTGTCCATCCATAAATTCCCCATACTTTGTATAACTGCCCAGGAACTCAAAAGTCTCCGGTGTCAGCACTTCGTCCTCCAGCACGGTATAGGTGGAATCATCCAGCCGCTCGTTCAGCCCGATGGAAAACACCGGGATCCGAAGCTTTCGTATCCGGACGCTGTCATTTTCGTAAGTGATGGAATAGAGCAGGTTATTCTCAAAATCCATCTCCACAGCTTCAAAAAGGACCATCTTGTTGGCGTCCGGGATCGATCCGATATCCGCAGCTTTTAACTGCAGGAAGGTGCTGGCGTCCCCCACAAGGCTCCCGTAGGCATTCTCACCGCCAAAGGAACTGGTGAGCGCCACCGCCGCAATGGTCCCGTTCCCTTGGCTGGGCGTAAACTCCCAGACAAACTTATAACCGTTCGCAATGGCCATACTCTCCGTCAGGTTCAGACTTCCCCTGGCGGTATTTGCCGTGGAATTCACATCGTTGGAAGCATATGCCACCGGGAGGTTATCGGACAGCTCATAGATATGTCCCGTATCTTCTTCCAGGGCCTTGGAGAACAGCAGGATGCCGCCGATCATGTTGGGACAGATGGGCAGAAGGCTCCCATTCCACAAAACTGCCGCATCGTATTCCCCGGTGGCGGCATAAAAGATCCCCATCGGGTTCAGGCCAAGGATGTTGTTGACTGCTTCCGTAATCATATTTTCTTCCGTGACAGTTTCCACTGCCCCGGTATTCTCATCCGTCAGTTCGATCGTCATAACGCCTTTCAAAACCATAATCTCAATCCTCCCATTGCTTAAGTGAGTGTGACCGGCCGGCAGAATGCGCCGATCCCAGTCCTTCCTGTCATAGTATCCGCATAGCTTTTCTGTACCAGTTCCATCGTCCCCACATCGACTGCCTCCGTAAAGCCCCTTGCCTGAAGGCCGCCGCTGACAGAAAATAGTACCGACGTTTCCTCAATGTCGATCCTGCCGTCCCAGGCCGCCGCAGCCGCCATGGCCTGGCCGCTGATGGAAGCGATGCAGCCCCCAATCTCCACGCTGCCTGAGCCGTCCTCCATCCGCAGATAGACGTTGAAAGTGTTGGTGATGTTCGGCACGATATTTTCAATGGGGTAATACAAAGACAGAATGTGCTTCCCGCTGTGCCAGGTCTCCACCGGATGATGGAGCAGGATCTCGGCATTGTTCAGCTCAAAGGTGACATAACAGACCGCCTTTCCGTCCTCCATCCAGTTCACCGGCAGGCTCACATCCACGGAAACCTCTGTTTTTCCAGAAGGAGCTTCTTCCGCAGTGTCTGTGGAAGTATCTGCATCTTCTTCCATGCCGATATCCGTAAAAGCCTCCGGGAACGGCACTACGATAGTCCCGGCGGCATTTGCACTCCGTTCCACCGGATCAGCTACAACATCCACCACTACCTGCCCGAAGAACTGGGCGTGGTTTTCCTCTTTGGAAGCGAACTCAATGCTGATGATCCGCACATCCGTCTCGCCGATGGTATACTCCGAAGCGTTGGTAAAAGTATGGATGCCGATCTTTCCCGCTTCGATCTGGTTTAAGAGTCCAGAGATGTTCTTATCATTCTTGGACTTTGCCTGGGAAAGCCTGGGGTTCTTCCCCACGCATTTCAGGCTCTGCCTGCCGCCGATTTTAACCGTAAAGGAAGTCACGCATGTGATCTGCTGGGCATCCACCTGCCCGCCAGAGAAGGTCAGCACATCCCCCAGATCCAGCGCGGGATTGCCGATTGTATCAGAATCAAAAGGAACATAATTGACCACTGACAGAGACGTCAGGATGTTCCGGCACAATTCCTCCCTGGTTTCCTCCAGACCGAACTGGAGCAGGGGATTGATGCCCAGATTCATAGTCAGCCCGTCATCCTCTTCCAGAGTATAATACTCAGCGGTCTGCGTCCGGAGATTTGTAGAACTGACTGCCGTGTATCTGGTAATGAAATCAGAGAAGCTGCTGGAAAACCGATGCTTCTGCATAATCTCCATCACCGGGGTATTCCCATACTGGCGAAACTCCAGCCTGCCCTCCCGGTTGATGCAGAAGAAGCCTCCAAGCACCTGCGCCGTAAAGTACAGCACATCCCGATAGGTTTCAATATCATTCTCCGGGTAGATGGAAAGCAGTTCCGAGCCATTGGGAAGCGCCTCGATCTCTTCCTGGCTCTGGGCCAACTCCACCCCACAGGCCGTACTGCACAGTGCCATCATTCCATAAGCTGTACCGATAGTCTCAAAACCATTGAAATCCCGGTCAAACCGGAGCATGTAATCATAGGCCTTCAATTCCAGCACATGAGCCGTCCGGTTGGCTTCACTCACCTCAAAGATTCCCATGGGCACCGCTTCATAGCTGCCGTCTGCCAACCGCAGGTGATAGGTCAGTTCCACCTTTGCATCCTCCAGCGTGTACCGGTCGATATCCAGAAACAAGCTGATCCCCATCTCTGCCGCATATACTGCACCAAGCTCAATCTCCGAATTGCCGCAGCACTGAGCCGTGATATAGCCGCTGCCTTTTACGATATCCTCCTGCGTGAAGGAATACTCCACACCGGCCACTGTCGTAATCTTTCCTGTCCAGTAAATGTTACGGGTGTTCCCCTGCACCGCCTGCAGGAACGTCTCACTTACCGGGTACATAGGACACCCCTCCTTCCGTTTTCAGGCATCAAAAAAGCACCAATCATTTCTGACTG
>DSTFC04002__coassemble_1888_pt1 | contig 11052 bp, 8 predicted proteins | sample DSTFC04002__metabat2_high_PE_043 | metagenome-assembled genome bin DSTFC04002 | reverse complement strand
TACTATTCTTCCCAGACGAAGGATGAGCAGGCACTGAAAAATATTAATATGCTGATCCAGATGGCGATGGATGGCAATTCAGAAATTGAACTGATTACTTTATTCGATAATGAGCAGACGAACCTGTACACAAAGGCTTCTCAGGCCAGGTATAAGGCGGAAGAGGATATCCAGCGATATTACGAGGACGCTATTCCTACGCATTATTATAATACCAGAATTTATTATTCCAATACCATTTCTACCAGCAAGAGAGACAGCCTGATTATTTATTTTCCCATATACAGCACAGAGAGGCTGAATTTGCAGTATGGGATCCTGGCGATCAGTTTTCGCTTCGATATGCCAAGACAGATGACTGCGCCAGAGAATGATTTGAATTACGCCCTGTCGCTGATTGACCGGGAAGGAATATTTTTCCTGACAGAAACAGGGGAAATTGGAACGAAGGCAGAATTTTTAGAAAAAGTGCAGGATGAGGAAGCTGTACTAGTAAACAAAGGAATTATGTATGTGATGACACCTTTGGACCGGTGGGAACTCTCGCTGATCGGACAGGTAGAGATGGGAGATATCGATCGCACGTATATCCAGCTGATCCTTATGGCCTCGGGTATTGTGGCAATTCTTCTGGCGGCGGCATTAGCTGCGGGAAGAAAAATATTGAAAGTGCTCTATTCGCCTATGAACGAACTGCTCAGAGCTATGGATCGAATCGACAGTGATAATCTGGGCTATCGGCTAACAGTTAAACCTGGAGCAGGGGATGACCAGATTAAAATCAGGGAGGGATTTAACAGTATGATGCAGCGTCTGCAGGATGCCATGGAGACGATTCAAAGTAAGCAGGCCATGATAGAAAAACTGCGTTTTGAGGCTCTTCAGTCTCAGATACAGCCCCATTTTCTGTACAATACGCTTGAATGCATTCACTGGCAGGCAGCAGCTGAAGGCAACAGAGAAGTGTCCACTATGATAAAAGCGCTGGCCAAATTTTACCGGATTGTGCTCAGCAGCGGAGAAGATGTAATACCGTTGAGTCAGGAACTGGATCATGTAAGGAGTTATGTAACGATTCAGAATCTGAGATATGACAATATTGTGGATCTGCAGATACAAATTCCGGAACATCTTCTGCATTATCGCCTCCCTAAGATTACGCTTCAGCCGCTAGTGGAAAATGCTATTTATCATGGGATCCGCATAAAGGAAGGAAACAGAGGGACGATCCGCATTTACGCTAGGGAAAACAGCCAATTTCTTGAGCTTGTGGTAGGGAACAGCGGAACTCTTTCTGTTCGGGAACTGGAAAGAATCAACAGCCTTCTGGTAGAACGCAATGTGTCAGAAGGATATGGAATTAATAATGTGAATAAGAGACTTCAGATTGAATTTGGCATGCAGTACGGACTCAGATATGAAGTGGCAGACGGAACCTCAGAGAGGGCAATGGCCATTATCACACTGCCGCTGAAAAAGGACTGAAAAGATGAGAAAAGCAGTTATTGTAGACGATGAAAAGATGATACGGGTAGGCATAAAATGCGCGATTAACTGGAAAGAGCTGGGGATTTCTGAAGTATTTCTGGCAGCTCATGCCAGAGACGCGCTGGCGATCATCGAGGATGAGAGACCGGAACTGATGATTACAGATATTAATATGCCGGATATTACCGGGCTTGAACTGATCCGTCAGGCAAGAAAGCTGGTGCCGGGGCTGAGAGTCATTGTGCTTACGGGATATGACCATTTTGAATATGTCAGGGACAGCCTCCGGCTGGAAGTAAATGACTTTTTCCTGAAACCGGTAGATGAAGAGGTTCTGGTGGAAGCGATTCAAAAACAGCTCCGGAGTCTGGATGAAACAAAGGAAAAGCACAGATCTTTTTTAAAAAAGTCTACGGATGATTATAAGAAAGCTGTGCTGGGAATGCGAAAACTGCTGAAGGGCGGCGGAGAGGATGCAGCAGCGCAGATGCCGGATGCCTTCCGCGGCGAAAAAAACAGAAAACTTGTACTTCTTGCAGCAGAGAACGGTTTTGAGCATGAAGGTGCTGAACTGGAAAAATATGAATGTATTGATTTGTGCAATGGCTTTCTGGACTTTTTGGAAGGAGAGATCGCTCTGATAGACGGCTCCGGGTATATTGTGCTGCTTATGAACCGGAAAGAGGACGGGGAAGAGCTGACGAATCGGATCAGACAGCTGAAGAGCCTGCTGCTGTCTGAAATGAATGTGAAGGTTCACGTTACAATAGGAAAAACCTTTCAAAATATGCAGACTATTACGCACCGTTATCAGGAAGCAAAACAGGTGCTTCAGTATTATCAGCAAGACCAGGCTGTCCGCAGAAGTGAAGCCGAGACAAAGTGCATAACCAGGTGGCACAGGCTGCTGGCAGAGTGGATCATGCAGATTCCTGACGCGGCAGAAAATCTGAAGAATGCGTTAGACATCTGCGGACAGTTTGAAAAGACTGCTGCCAAAGAAGAGCTGCCTTCGGAAACTGTAGAATATAGCGGGTTTTGTCTGGCAGCAGGCTTTTTCTACGAGAGGAAAAACCATATGCTGGCTTCAGAAAAAAAGGAAGCGGAACTGGAAAGCTTTGCTGAAATGATCCGGGGTTCAGCGACAGAGGATATCTGTATGCTGCTTAAAAAATATATGACGCAGCTGTATCAGGAAAACGAGGAGAAGCTTCCTGATTTTGTGGCCCAGGCCAAGCTGATGATCGCGGATACTTTTACGGAGGACATTACGGTGAACAGTATTGCGGCTAAACTTTTTGTGACGCCGGGATATCTATCCAGAATGTTCAAGGCAAGTACCGGAGAGAGCTGTAATGCTTATATTGTCAGAAAGCGAATCGAAAAAGCAAAGGATCTTCTGGAGAAAACAGATATTCCAAGCGGAAAAATCGCCGGGATGATCGGCTACAGAGACTCTAATTATTTTTCGCTCGCTTTTAAAAAAAATACAGGCTATTCCCCGCAGCAGTACAGGCAGCGCTATACAGCGGATCCTGAGCAGTAAAAAACAGTAGAAAGGAGAAACAAAAACATGAAATGGACAGAGGAAATTTTTGGGACAAAGAAGGCGGTTATAGGATTAGTACATCTGCAGCCTATGCCGGGAGATCCCAAATACGATGAAGAAGGCGGTATGGAAAAAGTAATCCGGATGGGAAGAGAAGATGTGGAAGCTCTTCAGGCCGGCGGGGTAGATGGTCTTCTCATTACCAATGAATTCAGCCTGCCTTATCTGGGAACTTACGATTCCGCTACTCTGGCAGCAATGGCATATGTATTGGGTGCGCTTAAGCCTTATATTAAATTGCCTTTTGGGCTGGATTATATTTCAGATAATTATGCAAGCGTGGCACTGGCAAAAGCTTCGGGGGCTGTATTCACAAGAGGGGTCTTTCACGGAGCATGGGCAACTCCGGAGGGAGTGGATTCTGCCCGGGTAGGGAAGCTGAGCAGAAGGATTCATGATCTGCGGATGGATAACTTTAAACTGGTTTATTATCTGACACCGGAATCGGGTGCCGATTTGGCGGGAAGAGATCCGCTGGATGTACTTAGATCTATTTATTTTCTGAACCAGCCGGAAGGCATTGCGGTGGCAGGGTATGTGGCAGGACAGAAACCGGATGTAAATGTTTTGAAAAAATGCAGAAGCGCATATCCGGATGCGGTGATTTTTGCATCTACTGGCGTTAATGTTAATAACGTGAATGAATATCTGGAGGTGGCAGACGGAGCGTTTGTAGGTACTTCTTTTAAAAAGGACGGGGTATTCCGCAACCAGATTGACCAGGCACGGGTAAAAGAGTTTATGGATAAAGTGAAAGCTTTCCGCTAAGAAGTCCCGGCATGAAAGGAGTTGAATTATGGAATATTATGTTTCGGCCAGAGCGGACCGCAGCGGCGACGGCTCTCTGGAGGCCCCCTTCCGTACAATCAGTGAGGCCGCCCGGGCAGCCTCCGCAGGAGATGAAGTGGTTGTTTTTCCCGGAATTTATCGGGAGAGTGTAGATCCGCGCAGCGGCGGTACGGAAAAACAGAGAATTACATACCGGTCCATGGAACCGCTGAAGGCGGTTATTACGGGGGCAGACCGCTTTGCATCCTGGGAACAGTGTGAGGATACGGTCTGGAAGCTGACGGTACCAAATCAATATTTTGGCGAATATAACCCGTATACGACTATCGTAGCCGGAGACTGGGTATGGCCGCAGCGTCCAATTCATACAGGAGAGGTTTACCTGAACGATATTTCCATGTATGAAGTGCTGGAACTGGAAGGCGTTTTTCATCCGGTTCCAAATCCCAAAGCCTGGGACCCTGCATTCAGTATTTATACCTGGTATACAGAACAGAAAGACGGATATACTGTAATTTACGGTAATTTTCATGGAAAAAATCCAAACGAAGAGAATGTAGAGATTAATGTACGGCAGCATTGCTTCTATCCGGAAGAGACCGGAAAAAACTTTATTACATTCCGGGGATTTACAGTCACAAAAGCCGCCACAAAGTGGGCGCCGCCAACAGCGCTTCAGGATGGAATGGTAGGGCCGCACTGGTCAAAAGGATGGATTATTGAGGACTGTGAAATATCCAATTCCAAATGCAGCGGGATTTCCCTCGGAAAGTATCTGCAGCCTGATAATGAAAATAAGTGGACAACCCGCTATACAAAAGACGGTACTCAAAATGAAAGAGATGCCATATGCCAGGCCAGGAATGAAGGCTGGACAAAAGAAAATATAGGTTCTCACATTATTCGCAGATGCCACATTCATGACTGCGGCCAGACCGGAATAGTCGGCCATCTGGGCGGCGTGTTTTCTTTGATTGAAGATAACCATATCCATCATATTAATACAAAGCAGGATCTGTCCGGTGATGAGATTGGCGGCATCAAAATGCACGCGGCTATTGATGTAATAATTCGAAGGAACCATATCCACCACTGCACCCGCGGGATTTGGCTGGACTGGCAAATTCAGGGAACCCGGGTGACAGGAAATCTGTTTCATGATAATACGCCGCCGGCAGGCACAGAACTGACAAATGAGCTGGCGCTTGGCGAGGACATGTTCCTGGAGGTGGCGCATGGTCCCACGCTGATCGACCACAATATCCTTTTATCTCTGTGCGCGGCCCGCATCAGTACCCAGGGCGTGGCTTTCGTCCACAATCTGATCGGCGGATCTTTCACGTATGTAGGAAACGGAGTGGACAATGGCGGAAAGAAATTCCCGTCAGAAAGATATACGCCGTATCATGTACCTCACAGCACGGATATTGCCGGATTTATGACCATTCTCCATGGAGACATGCGCTTCTACAACAACCTGTTTGTGCAGCGGGAAGCGGGTCCGTTTTATATTCGGTATGCAAAGGAATATCTGGAGGAATACCAGACAGATAAGATGCATTTTGGCTGTGGAACGTTTCCTTATGAAGCGTATCCGCTGGATACAGAGTATTTTTCCAAATTTACAGCAGAAAGCTGTATTGATTACGGCGGAAATGACAGGTATTATGATCACCTTCCGGTATATTACGGTGGAAACTGCTATTTAAACGGGGCGAAACCGTGTACAAAGGAAACGGATGCCGTGACAGACGAAGAGAATCATGTTGAACTTTGCCTGAAACAAAAAAATGGCAAATATATTCTGTATACTAACATTTATGATGTAATAGGGGAAAAAAGAGGTGCTATGATTACATCAGATACACTGGGAGAAGCCTTTGAACCGGAACAGCGGTTTGAAAACCCGGATGGGACGGATATTCGGTTTGACCATGATTATTTCGGGAATGAACGCGGCAGGATGCCTATGGCAGGACCGTTTGAACATATGGCATCTGAGTATGAAGTATATTAAGAAAGCAGGATAATAACTATATCCGGAGGCGGGAGATTTTCCCGCCTCCGCTGTTTATATTCAGACGGCAGATTTTGTCAGCATGCGCTTTGGCTTATAGCCTTTCACCCAGTCAATCAGATAAGAAGAAATGGTGACGGTAATAAGAGAAAAAATAATGCGCAAAACAGGGATATACGTGAGGGATAATACCAGCACAACAATATCTGTAAAGAGATACGCCCGCGATAGGCGCAGGCCGGTGGCGTGGGAGATTGTCAGGGCCAGGGCGTCATCGCCGCCGCAGGAACCGCCCTGCCGGATGATGAGCCCCACGCCGATGCCGACAAAAATACCGCCTGCTATGGCAGCAAGCAGCGGATAGGCGGACAGGTCCGGGAGCATGGGCGGAAACTGTTCCCAGATTTTATAAAATCCGGAGATGAACAGGGTGGAGATAATGGATATTTTGATGAAATTTCCCCCTAAATATTTATAGGCGAGCAGATAGCAGGCCGCGTCCAGTACGGGAGTAATATAAGCCGGAGAAATATTCAGCCAGTGTTCAACCAGCAGCATCAGGCCGATAATCCCGCCTTCTGTTATGCCGGTACGCTGATGAATATTGTGAATGCCGAATGAACAGATCATGGCGCCGGCTATAAGCAGCAGTATTTTTTTAACGGACAGCCCCTCTGCCAGCTTGCCCCAGAGTTTTTTTATACGAGGCGTCATTTTAAAGTCCCTCCTTCAGGAATTGCTTAATGTATAATGCAATGGTAAACTATATAGTAACTATAGGGTCAAGGGGGTCATATGAAAAATTTATTTTCAATAGGTGAGATTTCAAAGCAGCAGAATATATCCAGGCAGACGCTGATTTTTTATGATAAAATAGGCCTTTTCTGCCCTGCCTACGTGGATCCGCAAAATGGCTACCGCTATTACAGCTCCAGCCAGCTGGACTATCTGGATACCATTTGCATTATGAAAAAGATCGGGTTTTCGCTGGAAGAAATTAAGGAACACATGAAAAATTACACCATCGAGCATTCTATCACGGCTCTTCGAAAGCAGCTGTCCGCCATTAACCGGCAGATCAGCGAACTCCAGATGATCAAAAGCCGTGTGGAACACCGCTGCCAGCAGCTGGAGCGTGTGCTGCCGATTCTTGAAAACAGCGAAACCGTAACGCTGGAAATGACCGGACGCCAGTATCTTTTGCTCCAGGAAGTTGAACCGCCGTATTCGCTGGATGAAATCAGCATGGCGACAAAGCACTGTTTTGTCCGCTCGTTTCAGCAGCATCTGCCGGTTTATTTTCAGTGCGGCGTTATCGTACCCTTCAGCCGCATAAAACAGAAAAAATATGTAGAGGCTTCCCATGCGTTTCTGCCCATTGAAAAGGTGAACCATGTGGAGGGAGTTATGGAACTGCCGCCGGGGGAATGTGTCTGCTCTTATCATATAGGAGATTACCTTTCCATTGGCGCAACGTACGAGAGGATCCTAAGGTACTGCGATGAAAATGGCCTGCGCATTACGTCGGATTCCTATGAGTTTGCCATTAACGATTACCTTTCTACGGGAGATGAAAATGAATACGTGACTAAAATCATGTTTTATGTAAAACAGCAGCCGCATTCCGGCTGACAGACAATGAAAAAATGATCGGAGATGATCTGCGGAAAAGAGAGAATCTTCTTGCTGTCTCCTGTCAGATGTGCTATATTGTTAATAGAAAAGGGAAAGCCAGAGACACACGGCCTACCCCCATATAGTTAAACTACAGCCCTTTCAGGCCGCCGCCAACTATTGCAGTAGTTGGCGGCTATTTTCTGCCCCTGAAAATCTGATAGAACAGACTTGCAAGAGCTACAATGAATATCCCAATCTGGACCAAATCCTGATATGTAATATACATTGGCAATCCCTCCTTTCTTTTGTCCGGAGGGACAGGCCCTCCGCATATGGAGGGCAGGCCGCCTTTTGTGTGCTTTGGCTTTCCGCAGCCTCAGTATAGCATAGGATGAATGACAAGTAAAACAATATTTGATATAAAAATAGATTGTTTTGCATCAAAAACTTATTTTATAAAGCAACTTTTTGATTATAGAATAAGTTTGGGGTTTGCGGAAAACTCATGAAATTCATGATTGAAGCAGTACCCTCATTCTATCATAAATGTGAGGGAAAGCTACATAAAGGAGTGCATATGCTTCCGGTACATCCAGGTGTACAGATGTCGATAGGGCAAGATGAACCCGGATTGCCACATCGCCTCTGATATGATACACTGGGGAGAAAAGGGGCCTGCCGGAGGCCTGTAAAAACGGAGGAACAGAAAGACTATGAAAATTGCGGCAACTTATGATAAGGATAACGGAACGATTTTCCAGCATTTCGGAAAAACAGAGTTTTTCAAGGTGTATGAGGTGGAGGAGGGCCGGGTGGTTTCCAGCCGGGTGATTGACTCCAACGGGGAAGGGCATGGAGCCCTGGCCGGCGTGCTGGCAGGGGAAGATGTGGATGTGCTGATCTGCGGCGGCATCGGAGGCGGCGCCCAGAATGCTCTGGAAGACGCCGGGATAAAGCTTTGCGCCGGAGCCCAGGGAGATCCGGATCAGGCGGTGGCAGCCTATCTGAAGGGGGAACTGGTGTCCACCGGTGCGAACTGCGACCATCACCATGAGGAGGGCCATTCCTGCGGCGGCCACGGTGAGGGGCATGAGTGCGGCGGAAACTGTGGCGGATGCGGATCCGGCAGCGACATCAAAGGCCCCAACGTGGGAAAAACCTGCCGTACCCATTACAGGGGCACCTTTAATGACGGAACCCAGTTTGATTCTTCCTATGACAGAGGGGAACCCCTGGAATTTGTCTGCGGAGCAGGCATGATGATCCGCGGCTTTGATGAGGCGGTAGCCAATATGGAGGTGGGCCAGATTGTGGATGTGCATCTGATGCCGGAGGAGGCTTACGGCATGCCGGACCCGGCGGCTGTTTTCACTATTGAGATCAGCGATCTTCCCGGAGCGGAGAACCTGGAAGCCGGCCAGCAGGCCTATCTGTCCAACCAATACGGACAGCCTTTCCCGGTGCGGGTGACAGCCAAAGATGAGAAAACCATCACCTTTGACGCCAACCATGAAATGGCCGGAAAAGAGCTGAATTTCCGGATTGAATTGGTGGAAGTGAAATAAAGGGAAAAATTTTTACGGAGGTGCGGAAGCGTTCTGCGCCTCTTTTTATACTGGAAAACGGAGAAAGAAAAAATGAGCAGAATCAAAGTGATCAAAAAGAACGATGAGTACAGCCTGGAATATGAGATCGGAGATATTTTTGAGGTAACCGGCACCTGGTACGGAGGCGTCCACATCAACGGAAGATCCGGGATACCCGTATCGCTGGACCGGGAGGAATACAGGGAACTGGAGGACGGGGCAAAAGAGCAGGAGAATGAGGATGAAAGCCGGGAGGCCAAACCGCAGGCCAGGCAGGGCGCTTCTGTTTCGGAGGAAACCATTGAAAAAATCCGGCGGTTTCGGGACGAACGGGATTGGAGACAGTTTCATAACCCCAAGGACCTGGCAATCTCCATTTCTCTGGAAGCGGCGGAACTGCTGGAGGTATTTCAGTGGAGCGCCGGGGATGTGTACTGCAGGGAGAAAACAGACAAGATCAGAGAAGAACTGGCGGATGTGCTGCTTTACTGTATGTTGATGGCGGATGCCTGCGGCCTGGATCCGGATGCGATCATGCAGGAAAAACTGAAGAGGAACGAAGAGAAATACCCGGTGGAGCTGGCAAAAGGAAGCCGGGAAAAGTATGATCAGCTGAAGGGCTGAGGCGGTATGTGGAGCGGATCATCCGGAGAAATCCACTGCGGCAGCAAAGAGACAGAACAGAAAAATGAAAAAGCTGAGACATCTAAAAGATATCGCAGCTTTTTTTCTGCATCCGCAGTTCTTCAAAGAAGTGATTTCGATAAAATCTTATTTGAACTTATAGTGTAAATTTGTATAAATACAGTATAAATACCAGACGGAAAAAAGTCAACAGAAAAAATATCAGAAAATACTTGCTATATTTTGGAAATTATTGTAAAGTTAAAATATGGAGAGCAATACACCATTTTAACTCCTGTTGGAGAGCAAGTTTGAGAATAGTGTAAAGGGTAAAAGAACAGACTGCGGATGCGGTAAAAAACAGATTAGGTTTTGACTGCATCCGCAGTCGTTTTTTAAAGGAGGCAGGGATATGGAAGCAAAACGGGAATATTTTTTGGGGCTGGACTTGGGAACCGGATCAGTGGGATGGTGCGTAACAGATACGAAATATCATATTCTTAAAGCAAACCGGAAGCGGACGATCGGTTCGGTACTTTTTTCTACTGCGGATACGGCAAAAGAAAGAAGAATTGTGCGGTGCGCAAGGAGACGGCTTCGGAGACAGCAGGAGCGGCTTCAATGTTTACAGGAACTGTTCGATAAAGAAATACGAAAAGTTGATGAAGGGTTTTTCTGCCGTCTGCAGGAAAGTCCCTATGTTCCGGAGGACAAACGGAAACCGGATGGAACGAAGCCGGAACTTCCCTATGCCCTGTTTACAGATCCGAATTATACGGATAAAGACTTTCACAGGGAGTATCCTACGATTTATCATCTGAGAAAAGAATTGATGGATAATCCATCCGCCCATGATGTGAGACTGGTTTATCTGGCAGCGGCACATATTTTGAAGCACAGGGGACATTTCCTGTCTAATATCAGTACAGAAGATGGAAGCCAGTCTTTTGAAGAACTGTTTAACCAGTTTGCGCAGACCTGGAATGAGTATACAGAAAAAACGATCGTTTTGTCTGAGGAAGAGAAAAGAGAATTAAAAGAGATTCTTTTGGACAGAGAAAAACTGAAAACAGAAAAGCAGAAGTCGATTCTGCAGCTGCTGCGTATAAAAGACAGACAGATAAAAGAAATGGCAGCTTTGCTTACGGGAGCGTCTGTCTCGCTGGAAAGATTATTTGATAAAGAAGAATATAAAAACCTGGAGGACAGTAAAATACAATTTGATTCTTCTTCCTATGAAGAAAAAGAAGCCTATTACCAGGAAGTTCTGGAGGACGATTTTGAGGTTATAAAAAAGGCAAGAGCGGTTTTTAATTTCTGCG
>DSTFC04002__coassemble_1783_pt1 | contig 11638 bp, 10 predicted proteins | sample DSTFC04002__metabat2_high_PE_043 | metagenome-assembled genome bin DSTFC04002 | reverse complement strand
AGCATACAAACCACTACCTCAAAACTGCTGGTTGGAAGTGCGGAAAATTACTGCCGAATGATGATTGACACTTATTCTAATGATTATCTTAGCAAAGTATTTGACACAAAACATGGTGCAGAAAGCAGCGAATATATTGTGAAAGCCTTCCGCTATTATTCCGAAAATAACTGTACAGAAAACAGTTAGAGCCATTTTAGAGCCAAACGGCATAAAATAACCCTGGAAATGCCCATTTTATCAGCATTTCCGGGGTTCTGTCCGTTACTCGAACTCAATCGTCGCCGGCGGCTTCCCGGTGCAGTCATACATAACCCGGTTCACGCCCTTGACCTCGTTCACGATCCGGTTGGTCACCTTTGCCAGCACCTCCCAGGGAAGCTGGGCGGCGTCCGCAGTCATGAAATCAGAGGTGTTCACCGCCCGCAGGGCCACGGCGTAATCATAGGTGCGGAAGTCTCCCATCACGCCCACGGAGCGCATGTTGGTAAGAGCGGCAAAATACTGGCCCAGGCCCTTGTCCAGGCCGGCTTTGGCGATCTCCTCCCGGTAGATGGCGTCCGCCTCCTGCACGATCTTCACCTTCTCCTCCGTCACCTCACCGATAATGCGGATTCCCAGGCCGGGGCCGGGGAACGGCTGACGGTACACCAGGTACTCGGGGATCCCAAGCTCCAGGCCCGCCTTGCGCACCTCATCCTTAAACAGCAGGCGCAGAGGCTCCACGATCTCCTTAAAATCCACTACGCTGGGAAGGCCTCCCACATTGTGGTGGGACTTAATCACGGCGGATTTGCCAAGACCGGACTCAATCACATCCGGATAAATAGTTCCCTGCACCAGGTAGTCCACGGCGCCGATCTTTCTGGCTTCCTCCTCAAAGACCCGGATAAACTCCTCGCCGATTATCTTTCTCTTCTCCTCCGGCTCTGTCACGCCTTTCAGCTTGTCATAGTAGCGCTGCTGGGCGTTCACCCGGATAAAATTCAGTTCATAGGGGCCGTTGGGGCCGAATACGGCTTCCACCTCGTCCCCCTCATTTTTCCGCAGCAGGCCATGGTCCACAAACACACAGGTCAGCTGTTTTCCCACCGCCTTGGAGAGCAGCACGGCAGCCACGGAAGAATCCACGCCGCCGGACAGAGCGCACAGCACCTTGCCGGTTCCGATCTTTTCCCGCAGCTGCTGAATCGTAGTCTCCACAAAAGACGCCATCTGCCAGTCCCCGCTGCAGCCGCATACCTTAAAGACAAAATTGCTGAGCATCTTTTTGCCCTCCGCGGTATGCATCACCTCAGGATGGAACTGGGTCGCGTAAAACTTCTTCTTCGGGCAGGACATGGCCGCCACCGGGCAGACGCTGGTGCGGGCCGTGATGGAGAATCCTTCCGGAACATGGGAAATATAATCCGTATGGCTCATCCAGGCCACCGTCTCACGGGATACGCCCTCAAACAGCACATCCTCCGTGTCCACGGTCACATCCGTATGGCCGTATTCACTGACAGGAGCGGTTTCCACCTTTCCGCCCAGCATGTAGGCCATCAGCTGGGAGCCGTAGCAGATGCCAAGGATGGGCACGCCCAGTTCAAAAATCTCCCTGGAACAGCGGGGTGAATCCTCTCCGTACACACTGTTGGGGCCGCCGGTAAAAATAATTCCCTTGGGGTTCATCTCCCGGATCTTGTCAAGGCTCATTGTGTAGGGATGAACCTCCGCATACACATTGCACTCCCTTACTCTTCTGGCAATCAGCTGATTATACTGTCCGCCGAAGTCCAGCACGATAATCATTTCTTTTTCCATGAAAGCTCCTCCTGTAAGTCATCCTCAAAATGCCGCCTGCCGCCGGGCAGGAGACCTGTTCTTCTGTTTTCAACGCATCCCATTATAAAATATCCCCTCTTTTCTGGCAAGCAGTAAAACAAAAAGCCGGAAAAAAGAGAATGCCGGACGCCTTATTCCCCTTCCGACGTCCTTCCCTTCACCGCCAGGCGGTTGATCTGGGTGGCCATGTAGCCGGCGCCAAAGCCATTGTCAATATTTACCACTGCAATCCCTTCCGCGCAGGAATTCAGCATGGTCAGCAGAGGCGACAGGCCGTGAAAATGGGCGCCGTATCCCACGGAAGTGGGAACCGCCAGCACCGGCTTGTCCACCAGCCCCGCCACTACGCCGGGAAGCGCTCCCTCCATGCCCGCCACGGCGATAATGCAGTTGGCCGCCCGCAGATGCTCCGTATTGGCCAGAAGGCGGTGAATGCCTGCCACCCCCACGTCATAGATCCGCTCCACCCTGCTGCCGAAATATTCGGCGGTGCGGGCGGCTTCCTCCGCCACGGGAATGTCTGAAGTGCCGCCGGTGCACACGGCCACGCAGCCGATGGGTTCCGGCTTTTTTCGCTGCAGCACCAATATGCCGGACAGCTCATCGTATTCAATATCCGGCAGCGCCTGCCGCACCGCCTCGTACTGTTCCCGGGAAGCCCGGGTTCCCAGCACATTTCCTTCCCGGCCGGCAAAATGCTGGTAAATGCTCACCAGATGGTCCATGCTTTTCCCGGCGCAGTAAATGACTTCCCCGAAACCGGAGCGCAGCGACCGGTGATGATCCAGTTTGGCAAATCCCAGCTCCTCGTAGGGCATATCCTTCAGATACGTTTCCGCTTTTTCAATGGTCATGCGGCCGGCCTGCACCTGTTCCAGAAGCTCCCGTAATTCCATGAGTGATCCTTCCTCTCCGTCCAATTATTCTGTCCCTATTCAGCTCTTTTATTATCACACATTCCCTCCTGTTGTACAACCGGTTTTTTCATGTTAGAATAAAAGGGCCTGGCCGGAAAAATGTGCAGAAGCGGAGGGCAGAAAGGAAAGCCAATGATAAAAAATATTGTGTTTGACATGGGAAATGTACTGGTAAAATACAGCTCCAATCCGGTCTGCGACCATTATATTCCGGATCTGCTGGACCGGGAGCGGGTGCGGACAGCCGTATTTGTCTCCCCGGAGTGGAATATGCTGGATATGGGCGTGATCACCGATGAGCAGGCTCTGGAACAGATCTGCGCCAGACTGCCGGAGCGTCTCCACGAAGCCGCCTCCCTCTGCCTGCGGGACTGGCACAAATACAACATGTGGCCCATCCAGGAAATGGAGCCTGTAGTGCGGCATTTAAAAGAGAAAGGCTACGGCATCTATGTGTGTTCCAACGCCTCCATCCGCCTGCCGGCTGTCTACCGGGAGCTGTTTCCGGCGGTGGAATGCTACGACGGCCTTCTGTTTTCCGCCGAAGTAAAATGTATCAAACCTCAGAAAGAAATGTATCATCACCTGTTTTCCCGTTTTTCCCTGAAACCGGAAGAATGTTTCTTCATTGACGACCTTCCCCTCAATATCCGGGGAGCCAAAGACTGCGGCATGGACGGATACTGCTTCGCGGACGGGGACGTGGAAAAGCTGAAAACCGTACTGGATAATCTGTAAGGGGATAAATTTACGGCATATGTCAAAAATATAATTGACATATGCCGTTTTTGTATTATAATAAAAGCATAGTAAATGACATATGCCATAAACATCTGAAAACCGGAAGGAGGGTGAGAATGCCAAGACCATGCAAGAGAAGAAGGATCTGCGCGGAACCTGCCTGCAGCTTCTTCGGTCCCAAGGGAAAAAACAGCAGGGATTTTGCCTGTTCTCCCATCGTGATGACGCTGGATGAGTATGAGTGCATCCGGCTGATCGATCTGGAGGGCATGACCCAGGAACAGTGCGCCGCCCAGATGGGGGTCGCCAGAACCACGGTGCAGGCCATCTATGGAAGCGCCCGAACCAAGCTGGCGGACTGCCTGGTAAATGAGAAAAATCTAAAAATTTCCGGAGGCGATTATGTGGTCTGCCAGAAAACAGGGGAGGAGTTTCCCTGCGGTCACCGCTGCCGTCACCGATGCCCCCGGTTTGACAAAGAAAAACTTACAGGATTACAGATTGTTCAGGAGGAATGAAAAATGAAAAAAATTGCGGCAACCTATGAAAACGGACAGATTTTCCAGCACTTTGGACACACAGAATATTTTAAAATCTATGAAATAAAGGAAGGAACGGTCACTGCCTCCGCGGTGATAAGCACCGGCGAAACCGGACACGGAGCCCTGGCCGGCCTTCTGAAAGAACAGGGCGTGGATACCCTGATCTGCGGCGGCATCGGCGGCGGCGCGAGAAACGCTCTGGCCGAGGCCGGTATCCAGCTTTACGGCGGTGTTTCCGGAAACGCGGACCAGGCAGTGGAAGCCCTGCTGAAAGGGGAACTGACCTTTGATCCCGACGCTCACTGCGACCATCACGACCACGGCGAACATCACGGCTCCTGCGGCGGTCACGGTCACGGAGAAGGCCACGGCTCCTGCGGCGGTCACGGCCATGGCGAAGGCCACGGCTCCTGCGGCGGCCACGGCCACGGCGAAGGCCACGGCTCCTGCGGCAGTCATTAATCGCTCCTGCCGTCCCGAACACGGTGCCTCTGCCTGCCGGCAGATGAACTGCGCTAAAAGAGGTGCTGCCAAATCATGCATTCATGATGAAGCAGCACCCCTTTTGTATTGCCGCCTCTCCGGCTGTTTTATAATTTCTTTTAGGCTTCCTCACCGAAGAACAGTTTCAGATCCTCGTCCACGGTGCCGATCCCCGCGATGCCGAAGTTATCCACCAGAACCTTCGCCACGTTAGGAGACAGGAAAGCCGGCAGCGTGGGCCCCAGATGGATGTTCTTCACGCCCAGATGCAGCAGAGCCAGCAGCACGATCACCGCTTTCTGCTCATACCAGGCAATATTGTATACAATAGGAAGATCATTCACATCCTCCAGCCCGAAGACCTCCTTCAGCTTCAGGGCGATCAGAGCCAGGGAATAAGAGTCGTTGCACTGTCCCGCGTCCAGCACGCGAGGGATCCCTCCGATCTCTCCCAGATCCAGCTTATTGTATTTATACTTGGCACAGCCGGCGGTCAGAATTACCACATCCTCCGGCAGCTTCCGTGCAAATTCCGTGTAATAATCTCTGGATTTCATTCTGCCGTCGCATCCGGCCATCACCACAAATTTCCGAATAGCGCCGGATTTTACCGCATCCACCACTTTGTCTGCCAGAGCGAATACCTGCTCATGGGCAAAGCCTCCCACAATGCTGCCTGTCTCAATCTCCTGTGGCGGCGGACATTTTTTTGCCTGGGCAATGATGCCGGAGAAATCCTTTCTCTCACCGCATTCCCCCTCGACGTGGCGGCATCCGGGATAGCCGGCTGCGCCGGTGGTCCAGAGCCGGTCCTTATAGCTGTCCGCCGGAGGAACGATACAGTTTGTGGTCATAAGGATGGGACCGTTAAAGGAGGCAAACTCCTCTTTCTGCTTCCACCAGGCGTTGCCGTAGTTGCCCGCAAAATGAGGATACTTTTTAAAGGCGGGATAATAATGGGCCGGAAGCATCTCCGAGTGGGTATATACATCCACGCCCGTGCCTGCGGTCTGCTCCAGCAGCTGTTCCAGGTCCTTAAGGTCGTGGCCTGAAATGAGAATACCGGGATTCTCCCCCACGCCGATGTCAACCGCCGTGATTTCCGGGTTACCGTAGGCGCCGGTATTGGCTGCGTCAAGAAGAGCCATGCCCTCCACGCCGTATTGGCCGGTTTCCAGGGTGAGCGCCACCAGCTCGTCGGCGGTAAGACTGTCATCCAGGGTTTTTGCCAGCGCTTTCTGAAGAAAAGCGTTGATCTCTTCGCTGTCCTTCTGCAGGACGCTGGCATGCTTCATGTAGGCGGCCAGTCCCTTCAGGCCGTAGGTAATCAGTTCCCGGAGGCTGCGGATGTCTTCATCTTCTGTGGCCATCACCCCCACCTGGCGGGAAGCCGCCTTGGCGGCGTATTCATTTTCTGTGCCGTTCCAGAGCGCAGCGTCCGGCAGCCCGCTTTTATTTTCAAGCTGCCCCAGCAGCTTCTCTTTCACTGCAAGAGTTTTTCGGATTCTCTCCGCAATCGCTTTATTGTCAAAGTTTACATTTGTAATAGTGGCAAAGAGATTCGCAGTCACCAGATGATTAACCTTCTCCTCTATTTTCTTTCCCTCTTCTCTCAGTCTGGTCGTCACGCTGGAAAGTCCTTTTGTAACGTAGAGCAGAAGATCCTGCATGGCGGCCGTTTCCGGGCTTTTCCCGCAGACCCCCGCCATTGTGCATCCGGTTCCCCGGGCTGCTTCCTGACACTGATAGCAAAACATTCTGTGTTCCATTCCATATTCCTCCTCGGGTTTTGTGGCTTTATTCTACCGTAAAGCCTGAACCATTTCCGTTGTTTTAACCACATGAAATGATTTTTATTATTTTTCCCGCAGGAGGTACTCTTATTCCATGGACAGGAAAACGCCGGTGTACAGGGGACAGGCCATGGTACACCGGCAGTAAAATCGCAAAATCAAAATATTTTTTTTATTTTTTTAAGTTTACAATCTCTTTAAGATCATAAAGATAAAGTTCTTCCAACCTTTCGGCTTCTGCTTTAATTTTTTCATCAAAACCCGACTCCGAAAATAAAGCGTAATAGAATTTTGCTTTTTCTTTCAAAGGAGCAAGCTTTGCCCTTGTATCAAGATATTCTGAATAAGAGAAGGGATTTCGTTTGAATTTACATTCGCCAACCAGATATTCCTTTGCCTCTCTGTCAACAGCAAGCAGGTCAATCTCTGTTTCCGCCATTCTGACGCCACTTTTCGCTTCCGGATCACGGACAGTAGTTTTTCCCATCCAGCGTCCCATTTTGGCATAGCGAAACGGCAGTGCATTTTTCTTCTGAAGCTCCCGCACAAATTCTTTGCAGACATCTTCAAAAGAAAGGGAGGCAAACTCGTGCAAAGCCGGTTCAACCAGATACTCATAAACACCTTCTACATCCCCGTCTTCAAGCTGTGAAAGGTTTGCAAATCCGAAGGCATACCAAAAACGGAAGAAATTATCCGTCAGGCGGTATAGCCCGCGATTGGCATTGGCCTTTTCTTTTGTCCCGGCGTTTACCGAAAATTCACGTTCTACAATTCCAAGTTCCATCAGATTCTTCAAATATACACTGGTTTTTGAAGTGTCTTCAACCAGCGATTTTTGGCTGATGCCATTCAGTTTTATACTCCCCAGAGCAACCGCTTCTATAATGGAATTATAAATGGGCGTCTCGCGGAGTTCCTGGTGAAGAAGAAAATCCACTTCGCTGTAAAGCACAGCGCCTTTTGTCAGGATATTTCGTTTTATGTTTTCCGCAACGGAAAGATCCGGGCTAAACTGATTGAGGTAGTGTGGAATGCCTCCAAGAACAGCATATGCCAGTATCTTTTCTTCCTCCGAATAGTTCGGGAAGAAGCGTGCGGCATCATAAAATCCCATTTTTTTCATTTTGTAGATTCCAGTTGCTCTGCCGTATAACGGATTTTTTTCTGCAAGCAGTTCTTTTTCAATAAAACTCATCGCGCTGCCGCACAATATAAGCATGACGCTGCTTTCCTTAAATACTGTATCCCAGAGGTTTTGCAGGATAGACGGAACACTTCGATTTCCTTTGCACATATAGGGGAACTCATCAATAACGACTAACTTTTTTTTATCCCCATAAGGAAGCTCAAGGAGCGCCCGAAAAGCCTTTTCCCAATCTGCAAATTCAGAAATATACTGCTTAGCCGGAATATTTTCCCGCAGAACTTGCTTTGAAAACTTTGCAAGCTGCACCTTGTCCGTACTCTGTGTACAGGAAAAAAATATATGCGGTTTACCCTTGCAAAACTCTCTGAGCGTTTCGGTTTTGCCAACACGCCTGCGGCCATAGAGGACAATCAGCTGTGCTTTCTTTTCATGATACTTATCCTCTAAAAACTTAAGTTCGGTTTCTCTTCCAATGAACATACGCCCGCCTCCCTATTATCAAATCGTGATTTACTAAATCATGATTTGATAACATTGTACCCATAAAGTTATAAAAAATCAAGAGGGAGGACTGCAAAAAAGCGTATATTTGCAGCGCTCCCTCTCATTACTCATTATTCTGTTTTACCGCAAAACCATCATTCCCACTCGATGGTTCCGGTGGGCTTGGGCGTCAGGTCAAAGCATACCCGGTTCACCCCCGGCACTTCTTTTGTGATGCGCTCCGTGATGTGCTGCAGCAGAGAGAAAGGCACATCCTCCACCGTAGCTGTCATAGCGTCTCTGGTATTGACTGCCCGGAGGATCACCGGCCACTCAAAGGAGCGCTTTCCTTCCTTTACGCCCACGGACTTGAAGTCCGGAATAACCGTAAAGTACTGCCATACCTTGCCCTCCAGACCGTTTTTCGCGAACTCCTCCCGGAGAATAGCGTCGGACTCCCGAACCGCCTCCAGCCGGTCCCGGGTAATGGCTCCCAGGCATCGCACGCCCAGTCCGGGGCCCGGGAAAGGCTGACGGTAAACCATGCCGTCCGGCAGGCCCAGGGTTTTTCCCACAACCCGCACTTCATCTTTATACAGCAGTCTCAGCGGCTCCACCAGGCTGAACTGCAGATCCTCAGGAAGGCCGCCCACATTATGATGGGCTTTTACGCCGTCGCTCTCCAGAATATCGGGATAAATGGTTCCCTGTGCCAGGAACTCGATCCCTTCCTGTTTTCTCGCCTCTTCCTCGAAAACCCGGATAAACTCCGCGCCGATGATTTTACGCTTCTTCTCCGGATCCGACACACCTTCCAGCTTGCTCAAAAAGCGGTCGATGGCATCCACATACACCAGGTTCGCGTCCATCTGGTTGCGGAACACCTCCACCACCTGCTCCGGCTCTCCCTTGCGGAGAAGGCCATGGTTTACATGCACACATACCAGCTGCTTCCCGATAGCCCGGATCAACAGGGCAGCTACAACAGAAGAATCCACGCCGCCGGACAGCGCCAGCAGCACTTTCTTATCTCCCACCTGCTTCTGAATGGCGCTTACCTGCTCCTCAATAAAAGCCTCCGCCAGTTCGCTCGTTGTAATGCGGGCCATCGTTTCCGGACGTTTGTTGTTATCCATGCTTTTTTCTCCTTTTCTGTAGAATTTAATCACGTCAGTTTCTATGGTCATTATAGCCGAAATTCCGGCGGGGGGCAATGGATTTTCATGTGTGTTTCCCATGATTGCATTCCCCCTTCGGATATGCTAAGATAGACGCAGCTAAATTGAACAGGAGGTATAGTGACGCTATGGATAAAACCAATATATTCGGCGTTATCCTGGCTGGCGGTATCGGCAGCCGTATGGGGAACGTAGAAAAGCCAAAACAGTTTATGGAAATCGGAAATAAACCGATTATCATCCACACGATTGAAAAATTTGTCGTAAATCCGGCTTTTGAACGGATTATTGTACTTTCTCCAAGACAGTGGATTAAATATACCCAGGATATGGTGAAAAAGTATATTCCTTTAAATGATAAAATAGATGTGATAGAGGGCGGGAGTACCCGGAACGAAACCGTTATGAATTCCATCCGGCACATTGAAGACACTTACGGTCTGGATGATGATACCATTATTGTTACCCATGATTCTGTCCGTCCTTTTGTTACGCACCGGATTTTGGAGGACAACATACGCTTTGCCAGAGAAGCCGGCGCATGTGATACGGTCATTCCCGCCACAGATACGATCGTGGAAAGCCAGGACAACACAAATATTTCCAGTATTCCGGACCGTTCCAAAATGTACCAGGGCCAGACTCCTCAGAGCTTCAGGGCAAAAAAGCTGCGAGATGTCTATTATGCGTTAACGGAACAAGAAAAGGAAATCCTTACAGATGCCTGCAAAATTCTGGTCCTCAAAGGAGAGAAAGTGCATCTGGTAGACGGCGAGGTGTTCAACATTAAAATCACCTACCCCCATGACCTGCGGGTGGCAGAATCACTGCTTGGAGGAAAATAACCATGTTAAATACCGTATATCAACTGAAGGCTCCCCGACAGTTTGAGGCCGTTTTTAAAGACATTGAACTGGATGATAAGCATGTCATTGTCCGTCCCACCCACCTGTCCATCTGTCACGCGGATCAGCGCTATTATCAGGGCACAAGGGCGGAGGCTGTTCTGCGTTCCAAGCTTCCAATGGCACTGATTCATGAAGGTATCGGAAAAGTCGTCTATGATCCCACCGGAACCTACCAGACAGGTGATGAGGTCGTGATGATTCCCAATCATCCCACAGAGACCGACGAAGTTATCGGCGAAAACTATCTTCGTTCTACAAAATTCTGCGGAAGCAGCAAAGACGGTTTCATGCAGGAGTATGTATCACTCCCTCCGGATCGCATCGTTCTCCTTCCGGAAGGAATTGACAAAATCACCGCTGCCTTTACAGAAATTGTGACGGTCAGCTATCACGCTATTACCCGCTTTATTCAGTTCTCCCACAAACGCCGGGATGTGATCGGCGTATGGGGTGACGGAAATCTGGGGTATATTACATCTCTTTTGATTAAGAAAATGCTTCCGGATTCCAAGGTCTACATTTTTGGCGTCAACCGTGAAAAACTGAATGACTTTTCTTTTGCAGACGAAACGTATCTGGTGGCAGACATCCCGGAAGGTCTTACTGTGAACCACGCCTTTGAATGTGTGGGCGGTGCTGCTTCTTCAAAGGCCATTAATCAAATTATCGATTATATCATTCCGGAAGGAACCATCAGCATTCTGGGCGTCAGCGAAGATCCGGTTCCCATCAACACGAGAATGGTACTGGAGAAGGGGCTTCGCATATTCGGAAGCAGCCGCAGTGGCCGCAAAGACTATGAAGGACTGCTTGAACTGTACAAAAAAAATCCGGATATTCCTTCTTATCTGGAAAACATCATCGGTACCCATTTTGTAGTCCATACAATCAAAGATATTACCAGCGCTTTTGAGACGGACATTCACAAAATGATCGGCAAAACCGTTATGATCTGGGACGAATAATCTATATGCTTTCAAAAAATGAGTGCTTCCGGTTTTTTCAGCCGTAAGCACTCTTTTATTTATATCTCCTCTATAATTTTCGCAACCTTTATTCCCGGATTTTCATCTGCCTTGTTTGAAAATTCATCATAAAACTTTTCATGGGCAGGAGAAAAAACGGAAAGCCTCTGTCCCACATCCGCTAAATCATCCATACTTTCCATATATAATTCCGGATAATTTGTCTTAACATATTTTTCAAACTGGTTATTTTTATAGGGCAGGCAGAAAACCGGTTTTTTTCTGGCGACAAAATAATACGCATATATGGAAGAGTTCGTCAGCAGGGCATCCGAAAAACAAATCAGATCTCTTGGCGCTAATACCCGATCCACATATCCACAAACATCTTTATAGCGGGACGCTAACGATGCATAGCGTTCCAGCAGCCTGCCATTATTGGTAATCAAAAACCAGTCCGATCCCAAGTCATTCAGCAGCCCTTCCAGATTCAGGCTGTCAAAAATAGTTTCTGCTTCTTCTTTCACTTCCCCTGCTGTCAATACTGCAAGAACCTTTTTCCCCTGCATCGCAGGGAAGTAATAAGCAAATCTGCCTCTTGCTTCATCTTCCCGTTCTGGCTGCAGCGCATCCCAGACAAATGGCGAAACT
>DSTFC04002__coassemble_1063_pt1 | contig 20255 bp, 15 predicted proteins | sample DSTFC04002__metabat2_high_PE_043 | metagenome-assembled genome bin DSTFC04002 | reverse complement strand
TCAGGCCATTCAGGAAGATTGATGATTCTTTCAAGAAAATCATCATTACCAGGGATATGGTGCCAACGCAGTATGATGAATATGGTGTCCTGACTATAAACATCTATGATTTTTTGCTTGACCCGAAATGCCTTGAAAAATAATGAATAGAAAGGCTGAAATATGACTGTATTTATGCGTGCTGTGAAAGTATCGAGTCATAATCGAGTTATAATCGTCTCATAATTGGTCCGGACAATTTGTTAAAGCAAAATGGAAAAGCAAGAATCGTCATCGCAAAGCATGGAAAGAAAATTACGAGAATGTGATAAAGTATTTTCATCCGGTGGTTAAGGGCTGTGAACGGCCCCGGGACTTTATTGACAAAGCATCTGAAAGGTGAGATACTATCCCGGATAAGCAGGAAAATATTCTCATACAGTTAAGAGATAAGAAAAGAGAGGATTTTTTTTATGGACAGAAAACGGACAGTGGCGGTGCTGTTTGGAGGGCAGTCTTCAGAACATGAAGTGTCCTGCATGTCAGCCGTGAATGTGATTGGGGCAATGAATCCGGAAAAGTACGAGATCGTTCTGATTGGCATCACAAAAGAAGGCAGATGGCTTCTGACAGAAAGCCTGGAGGAGATCCAAAAAGGCACCTGGAGAGAGAGCCGCATACAGGCGATGCTCCTGCCGGATGCCGCAGAGCACGGCGTGCTGATGATGGAGGGGGAGCGCGTCCGGAAAAAACGGATAGACGTGGTGTTCCCGGTGCTGCACGGCATGTACGGGGAGGACGGCACGATTCAGGGCCTGCTGGAGATGGCGGGGATTCCCTATGTGGGATGCGGCGTGCTTGCCTCCGCTGTATCCATGGATAAAGCCTATACGAAACAGCTGGTGGAACCTCTTAAGATCCGGCAGGCGGACTATGTGCTGGTTACACGCATGGAACTTGACAGCATGGATGACTGCGTAAGACGGGTGGAGGAAAAGCTGACGTATCCGGTGTTTGTAAAGCCTTCCAAGGCAGGTTCCTCCAAGGGAGTATCCCAGGCAAAGAACCGGGAAGAACTGGAAGCGGCTCTGCGGGAAGCGGCCCGCCATGATATCCGGATCCTGGTGGAAGAAAAAATTCTGGGCCGGGAGATCGAGTGCGCCGTGCTGGGCGCCTATGAGCCGGAAGCCTCCGGTGTGGGAGAAATTCTGGCAGCGGATACCTTCTATTCTTATGAAGCCAAGTATTTCAACAATGAGTCCCGCACTGTGCTGGAACCCCAGTTCCCGGAAGGAGTGTTGGAGGAGGTAAGGCAGTGCGCCCTGCGGATCTTTAAAGCAGTGGATGGCTTTGGACTGGCAAGAGTCGATTTCTTCCTGGAAGAGGGGACCAACCAGGTGATCTTTAACGAGATCAATACCATGCCCGGATTTACCGGCATCAGCATGTATCCCATGCTGTGGGCGAAGCAGGGCCTTGCGGGAGGCAAACTGATCGACCGGCTGATTGAACTGGCTTTTAAAAGAGAAAGATAGAGAAAAGAGCAGACCATTTTTGTGGAGAGAGTGAGGGAGAAAATGGACAGAAAAAAGAAAGGGTTCCTCAGAGCACTGCTGATTCTGTGCCTGTTTCTTATGGCAGGAACCGTATACGCAGGCAGCGGGGCGTCTCTGAAATTCAGCAAGGCCGCCAGAACCTTAAAAGTGGGTACCGTCAAAACGATTAAAGCGACTGCCAAAGGCATAAAGAAGGTAAAGTATTCCAGCAGCAACCGGAAAGTGGCGGAGGTTGACGCCGCCACCGGAAAAGTTACGGTGAAAAAAGAGGGAACCGCGAAAATTACGGCAAAGGGCGGCGGAAAGTCTGCCAGCTACACCATTAAGGCCATGCCTGTGGTGAAACTGAACGTTTCTTCTGTAAAACTGGATGTGAATGCCACCAGGAAGCTGAAAGCTGCTGTGAAAGGGACCAGCGCGAAGAAGAAATGGTCCTCCTCCAATCCCAGCGTGGCTTCTGTCAGCAGCAGCGGAAAGATTAAGGCCAAAAAGGCGGGGACTGCCACCATCACCGTGTCAGTAAAAGGAAAACACGGCAAGGTATCCGCCAAATGCAAGGTTACGGTGCGGGGGCCGAAGATTACGCTGAACAAAACGTCTCTGACCCTGCCAAAGAAACAGACAGAGACCCTGACGGCGAAGGTGAAAAACAGCAGTGAAAATGTGAAATGGAAAACCAGCAATTCCAAGGTTGTATCAATCAGCAAAAAGAAAAATAAGGTTACGCTGACGGCGAAAAAAGCCGGTACAGCCACCATTACCGCCTACATCGGAAAGGTGAAGGCTGTCTGCAAAGTGACGGTTCAGGAGGCGGACTGGAAGGGACTGTACTATGATTTCCTTAAAAAGGGGGAAACTTCCTTCAGCTACAAAGCAGGAGGATATACCAGCACGGCGAAAGCCAGATCTTTCTATCTGGTTCACCTGAATGACGATACAGTGCCGGAACTGGTGGTGAGCAGCCTGTCCTCCAACCCGGGAGGACCGGAAAACTTTTGGGTTTTCACTGTAAAGAACGGGAAGGTGACCTATGCCGGAAACGTCTCCCAGAAAGGCCGTTCCAACCTCTGCTATAATAAAAAATATAAGGCAATCAGCAGCGGATGGTGGACAAACGGCGTAGGCGGCGCGGGAGAAGCGCTGTGGAAAGTGAAGAACGGAAAGCTGATCCAGTATAAATACGCTTACGATTATAATGAAGGGAATAAACGGATTTATAAGACGGGAAATACCCTGGAAAGCGCTAAAAAAGTAAGCCGCAGCGCGGCCCAGTCTTTCTCAAAGAAATATTTTAACGTCAAAGATCAGAAGAACGGAACCCGTCTTCAAAATACGGAAAGCGTACGGGCAAAGCAGTTTAAATAATCCGTATCGCCAGTTGATAAATAGGCGGGAGAATGATATACTAACAAGTATGTATTTTGCCGAAAGAGGCGTAAACAGCCTGATCAGGAGCTTTTGGGGTATAAAGGAGCCAAGAAAATGAAAAAATTAGAAGAGTACGTAAGAAGTATTCCCGATTTTCCGGAACCGGGAATTATTTTCCGGGATGTAACCAGCGTTCTGCAGGACGCGGACGGCCTGCATCTGGCCATTGATGAGATTATGAAAAAAGTGGGAGATGAGGACAGCTTCGATGTGGTTGTGGGAACGGAGTCCCGGGGCTTTATTTTCGGAATGCCGGTAGCCTATAATCTTCACAAGCCTTTTGTGATGGTGAGAAAGAAGGGAAAACTTCCCCGGGAAACGGTGTCCAGAGAGTATGACCTGGAATACGGAACCGCCTCCATCGAGATGCACAAAGATTCCATTAAGCCCGGTCAGCGGGTAGTGGTGATTGACGACCTGATTGCCACCGGCGGCACAGTGGAAGCGGCTATCAAGCTGATCGAAGAGCTGGGCGGCGTTGTGGTGAAGGTAGTGTTCCTGATGGAACTTGCCGGACTGAAGGGCCGGGAACGGCTGAAGGATTACGATGTGGAGTCGGTAATCCAGTACCCGGGAAACTGAGGTTACTATTCACAGCCGCTTCAAACTTGACAACAGCTGTGCCGCGCTTGCGCGTTGGCACCTGTTGTCAAGTTTGAAGCAAGACTGTGAATAGTAACAGCTGAGGAAAGAAAGCAGGCACCCCGCAGTGACAGGGCGGGAAAGTAGAGACGGTGAAGAGAGTATGCCTATTGCGGAAGAGAAGAACCAGAAAGAGATTGAGGAAATCAAAAAAGCGGACGCCGGCGTAAAAACCATGAAGGACTTTACCAGCCCGGAGGAACTGTACCAGGAACTGATTTCCAGTGTGATGAAATATCATCCCTCGGATGATCTCACCATGATCGAAAAGGCTTACCGGGTAGCTTTCGAGGCTCATAAGGACCAGAAAAGAAAATCCGGAGAGCCCTATATCATTCATCCCCTCTGTGTGGCGATTATTCTGGCGGACCTGGAACTGGACAAAGAGTCCATTGTGGCCGGCCTGCTCCACGATGTGGTGGAAGATACCATCATGACGTCGGAAGAACTGAAGGAACAGTTCGGCGAAGAAGTGGAACTGATTGTGGACGGCGTGACCAAGCTGGGCCAGCTGAACTATTCGGCGGACAAGGTGGAGGTACAGGCAGAGAATCTCAGAAAAATGTTTCTGGCCATGGCCAAGGATATCCGGGTTATACTGGTAAAGCTGGCAGACCGGCTTCACAATATGCGGACCGCCAAATACTGGTCGCCGGCGAAACAGAAGGAAAAAGCCAGGGAAACCATGGACATCTATGCGCCCATCGCCCAGAGGCTTGGTATTTCCAAGATCAAGGTGGAACTGGATGACCTGTCTTTGAAGTATCTGGAACCGGAGGTCTACTATGACCTGGTGGAAAAAATTGCCCTGAAAAAGGGGGAGCGCCAGGCTTTTGTGGAGCACATCGTGGAAGATGTGAAAAGCCATATTGAGGCCGCGGGGATTAAAGCCCAGATTGACGGCCGGGCGAAACATTTTTTCAGCATTTACAAGAAAATGGTGAACCAGCAGAAGACGCTGGACCAGATTTACGACCTGTTTGCCGTGCGGATCATTGTGGATACGGTAAAGGACTGCTATGCGGCGCTGGGTGTGATCCATGAGATGTACACCCCTATTCCGGGCAGGTTTAAAGACTATATCGCCATGCCCAAGCAGAATATGTACCAGTCCCTCCATACCACCCTGATCGGTCCAAACGGCTCTCCCTTTGAGATTCAGATCCGGACCTTTGAGATGCACCGGGTGGCAGAATACGGTATCGCCGCCCACTGGAAATATAAGGAAGCTTCCGACGGGAAGAAGCCCAGCTCCCAGCAGGAGGAGGAAAAACTTACCTGGCTGCGCCAGATTCTGGAATGGCAGCAGGATATGTCCGACAACCGGGAATTTATGAGTCTGCTGAAGAGCGACCTGGATCTGTTCAATGAGAGCGTTTACTGCTTCACTCCCGCGGGGGATGTGAAAAACCTTCCCAACGGATCCACTCCCATCGATTTCGCCTACAGCATTCACAGCGCGGTGGGCAACCGGATGATCGGCGCCAGGGTCAACGGAAAACTGGTGACCATCGACTATGTGATTCAGAACGGGGACCGGATTGAGATTATCACTTCCCAGAACTCCAAGGGTCCCAGCCGTGACTGGCTGAAAATTGTAAAAAGCACCCAGGCCAAGAACAAAATCCTCCAGTGGTTTAAGCAAGAGCGCAAGGAGGATAACATTATCCGGGGAAAAGAAATGCTTCTGGCCTACTGCAAAGCCAAGGGGCTGGTATTTACCGATCTGGTAAAGCCGGAATACACGGCGGGGGTGATCCGCAAGTACGGCTTTAAGGACTGGGAATCCGTGATGGCTGCCGTGGGACACGGCGGACTGAAGGAAGGGCAGATTGTCAACAAGCTGCTGGAGGGATACGAAAAAGAGCATAAGCGAAACGTGACCGACCAGCAGATTATGGAGGAGGTACAGAACTCCAGGGAGAAAGTGCGGATTGCCAAGTCCAGATCCGGCATTACCGTAAAAGGGATCGACGATGTGGCGGTGCGGTTCTCCAAGTGCTGCAGCCCGGTGCCGGGAGATGAGATCGTAGGCTTTGTCACCAGGGGCCGGGGCGTTTCCATTCACCGGACGGACTGCGTGAATATTGTAAATCTTCCGGAGAGCGAGAGGGCGCGGCTGATCGACGCGGAATGGCAGCAGGGTGAGGACAGCCACGACACCGGCCTGTATATGGCGGAGATTAAGATTTTTGCCAACAACCGGACCGGACTGCTGGTGGATATTACCCGGATTTTTACAGAGCGCAAGATTGATGTAAGCGCTGTCAGCTCCCGGACCAACAAACAGGGCCTGGCCACCATCAGCATGGAATTCCAGGTGCCGGGGAAGGCGACGCTGAACTATCTGATTGATAAAATACGGCAGGTAGAGAGCGTGATTGATATAGAGCGGAGCACAGGCTGAGAAAGAAGGGAGAAGTCATGGATAAGCTGACAGTAGAGAACCTGGTTCTGGGACAGCTGGGAACAAACGGCTACCTGGTGATGAGCCGGGAGACAGGGGAGATGCTGGTGATTGACCCGGCAGCTGAGGCGGACCGCATCCGAAGAAAAGCGGAGGAGATGGGGGGAAAACCCGCGGCGGTTTTTCTGACCCACGGCCACTATGACCATATCGGGGCAGTCCGTGAGATCTGCGCCGCTTATCAGATTCCCTGCTGGGCCATGGAGGCGGAGCGGGAGCTGCTGGCTTCCACCGATCTGAATCTTTCCCGGATGTTCGGTCATCCCATGACGCTGGAGCCGGATGAAAATCTGCGGGACGGACAGGAACTGACCATGGCGGGGAGAAAGATGCTGGTGCTGGGAACGCCGGGCCATACGGCAGGCAGCGCTTCTTTCTATTTTCCGGAGGAAGGGATCCTGTTTTCCGGAGACACCCTGTTTTGCGGATCGGTAGGCAGGTCGGATTTTCCCACGGGAAGCGCTTCCACGCTGGTGCGCTCCATCCGGGAAAAGCTGCTGGTGCTGCCGGAGGAGACCCGGGTTTTCCCCGGCCATGAAAGCGAAACCACCATCGGATATGAGAAGCGGTACAATCCTTTTCTGTAGCCGGCGGACCGGATGAAAACGGAAAAGACACGGAAAAAAGGAGCGGGAGTATCGGAATCATGATACAGCTGCAGTTAAATAAACGGGATTTTGAGTATGACATCTATTCTCTGATCAAGTCATTTTATCCGGGAAAGGATGTGACGGTTGTCTATGGAGAAGAGGACGGCACAGATGCAGAACTGAAAATCTCGGTTTTTTATGAAGAAAATCAGATTACCATATCTGTTTTTGAGGACGGAGCCCTGGTCCTTACGGACAGCGTCTCTGTCTGCTATGAGGAAAACCGGAAGGAGACCAAAAACGCGCTGAAGCGTCTGGCCTATGAGATGCTGCGCAACCTTACCGGCACAGAACTGCCCTGGGGGGATCTGACCGGCATACGGCCCACCAAGATTCCCATGGCTCTGCTGGAACAGGGATGGAAAAATGCAGACATAGCCGCCTATATGCGGGATACGTATTTTACCAGCAGGGAAAAAACAGCGCTGGCGGTCATGATCGCTAACCGGGAGCGGCATATTCTGAAAGACCTGAACTACGAAAACGGCTACAGCCTGTATGTGGGCATTCCCTTCTGTCCCAGCATCTGCCTGTACTGTTCTTTCAGCTCCAGCCCTCTGAAGGTGTGGAAAAACCGGGTGGACGATTATCTGGACGCCCTCTGCCGGGAGATTGACGCGGCCTCCGAGACCTTTGCGGGACGGGAACTGAACACGGTCTATATAGGGGGCGGGACCCCCACCACGCTGGAACCGTACCAGATGGACCGGCTGCTGACCAAGCTGGAGGAGCGGTTTGATTACAGCCATCTGCGGGAATTTACCGTGGAAGCCGGCCGGCCGGATTCCATCACCCGGGACAAACTGCAGGTGCTGCTGGATCACGGGATCACCAGAATCTCCATCAATCCCCAGACCATGAATCAGGCCACGCTGGACCTGATCGGCCGGAAGCATACGGTGGAGCAGACGGTTTCCGCTTTCTGTCTGGCCCGGGAAATGGGGTTTGACAATATCAATATGGATCTGATTGTGGGACTGCCCGGAGAAGGGAAAGAGCAGGTGGAGCATACCATGAAAGAGATCGGGAAGCTGGATCCGGACAGTGTGACGGTTCATTCCCTGGCTTTGAAGCGGGCTGCCAGACTGAGCCTGTTTAAAGACGAATATCAGGATATCTCTTTTCAGAACAGCAGCGAGATTATGGATATGACGGCCTCTTACTGTGAGCGGGCAGGGCTGTATCCCTACTATCTGTACCGGCAGAAAAATATGGCGGGAAACTTTGAAAATGTGGGATACGCCAGAGAAGGAAAAGCAGGAATCTATAATATCTTGATTATGGAAGAGGTTCAGAGTATACTGGCTCTGGGAGCGGGCGGCTCCACCAAGGTGGTTTACGGGCCGGACCGCATTGAGCGGATCGAGAACGTAAAAGATATTAAGAATTATATCGAGCGGATTGATGAGATGATTGAAAGGAAGAAAAGAATTGGATGAGAGAGGTCCCGGATACAGAAAAAAGGTCCGTATCATTCAGTTAAGTCTGGCCGGGGAGATCAGCCATGGGCTGTGTGTCAGCAACCTGGCCTGCCGGGTGGGAAGCGAACTGAAGCTTTCCGCGGAGGTTTGCCATAAGCTGGCGGTGGCAGGCTTCCTTCATGACGTGGGAAAGCTGGAGCTGCGCAGGTATATGTACGGCCATGAAGACGATACGCTGACCATCGAGGAGATGAAGTACGTCAGGATGCACGCGGATTTAAGCGCCCGCATTCTGGAAGAAAACGGATATCCTTCCGATCTGGTGGAATGGGTTCACTGCCATCACGAGAATTGTGACGGATCCGGTTACCCCAGAAACCTGACGAAAGAATCCATACCGCTGGAGGCCCGGATCCTTCGGGTCTGCGACGTGTTCGCCGCTCTGACTTCCAAGCGGCCCTACCGGGAAGCCTTTGATCCGGACACGGCGGTGGAACTGATGATAGATGAGATTAAAAACTATGATCTGCGAGTATTCCTGGCATTCTTAAGAGTGATCCACAGAAGCGATCTGAACCAGATCCTGGATGTGGGAGAAACCAGGCAGACGGTGCACCGTCTGATTTATGAACAGGCATCACAGTAATACAGGGACAAAAAGGTTCCTGTACTGCAGGAAATAGATGGAGGAGAAAAACATGGCAGAATCGATGCGGGGTCTGAAGAGGACCTACAGATGTGGAGAAGTGACCGAGGCCCATATCGGGGAAGAGGTAACCTTAATGGGCTGGGTCCAGAAAAGAAGAAATCTGGGAAGCCTGATTTTTGTGGACTTAAGAGACCGGTCCGGGCTGATGCAGATTGTATTTGACGAGAACGACGTGGGAAGCGAAGGCTTCGCGAAAGCCGGAACGGTCAGAAGCGAGTTTGTGCTGGCTGTGGTGGGCCGGGTAGAGAAAAGAGGGGGAGCCGTAAATGAAAAAATTTCCACCGGCGCCCTGGAACTGAGAGCCACACAGATCCGGATCCTTTCGGAAGCCCAGACGCCCCCCTTCCCCATTGAGGAGAACAGCCAGACCAAGGAAGAACTGCGGCTGAAATACCGCTATCTGGATCTGCGCCGCCCCGATATTCAGAAGAATCTCATGGTGAAGAGCCAGGTGGCCACCCTGTCCCGGAACTTTATGGCAGAGCAGGGATTCCTGGAGATTGAGACCCCTATCCTGGGAAAGAGTACGCCGGAGGGAGCCCGGGACTACCTGGTGCCCAGCCGGGTTTATCCCGGCAGCTTTTTCGCGCTGCCCCAGTCCCCCCAGCTGTTCAAGCAGCTCCTGATGTGCTCCGGCTATGACCGGTACTTCCAGATTGCCCGCTGCTTCAGGGATGAGGACCTTCGGGCGGACCGCCAGCCGGAGTTCACCCAGATGGACCTGGAGATGTCCTTTGTGGATGTGGACGATGTAATCGATGTGACGGAGCGGCTCCTGAAGCATCTCTGGAAAGAGATCCTGGGAATCGACCTGAAAACGCCCCTGCCCCGCATGACCTGGAAGGAAGCCATGGAGCGGTTCGGCTCCGATAAGCCGGATCTGCGGTTTGGCATGGAGCTTCACAATGTGTCGGAGACAGTAAAAGACTGCGGCTTTGGCGTGTTTACCGGCGCCATTCAGGCCGGAGGCTCTGTGATCGGAATAAATGTAAAAGGACAGGCTTCCATGCCCAGAAAGAAGATCGATTCTCTGGTGGATTTTGTAAAGGGCTACGGTCTGAAGGGACTGGCCTATCTGTCTGTTCAGGAGGACGGCAGCTTCAAGTCCTCCTTTGCCAAGTTCATGACCCCGGAGGAGCTGGAGAGCCTGGCGGCGGCCATGGAGGCCCAGCCGGGAGATCTGCTGCTGTTCGCGGCGGATAAAAAGAAACTGGCCCTGGAAACCATGGGGGCTCTGCGGTGTGAGCTGGCAAGACGCCTTGACCTGATCGACCAGAGCCGGTTTGAGTTCCTGTGGGTGGTGGAGTTCCCGCTGCTGGAGTGGAGCGAGGAGGAAAACCGGTTTACCGCCATGCACCACCCCTTCACCATGCCCATGGAGGAGGACCTGGAATTTATCGACAGCGATCCCGGACGGGTGCGGGCCAAAGCCTACGATATTGTGCTGAACGGCTATGAGCTGGGAGGCGGTTCCGTCCGTATCCATCAGAACGATATTCAGGAGAAAATGTTTGAGTGCCTTGGCTTTACGAAAGAGCAGGCTCAGGAGCAGTTTTCTTTCCTGCTGGATGCCTTTAAATACGGAGTGCCGCCTCACGCGGGACTGGCCCTGGGAATGGACCGGGTGGTGATGCTGATGGTAGGAACGGATAATATCCGGGATGTCATCGCCTTCCCCAAGGTAAAAGATTCCTCCTGCCTGATGACCCAGGCTCCCTCGCCGGTTGCGGCAAAACAGCTGGAGGAGCTGGGAATCTCCGTAACGCCCCTGAAAAAAGAAGAGGCCGGGACAGAGCAATAAAAAAGGGACGCCCCGAAGCGTTCCCTTCCATAAAAACGAGGATGTCACAGCATATCATTTCATGACTTGCGGCATCCCCGTTTTTTTGTCTATATGGCGTCGATGCTATGGAGAAATTTTTTTGCGGCTCAGGACGCGGCCTGAAAGTTTTCGATGGCCCCGTCGATATTGCCCAGAAAGGCATCTGTAATTTCCCGGGTGATCTGCAGCTGCCAGGCGTGGCCGTCGTTGATCAGGGAAGCAGTGACGGGAATTTCTGTCGTTTTAGCGTCCTCCCGGAAAGTATCTAAAAGATGCCGGGCGGTATCATCCGCCAATTCCGTATCACTGCTGGTAATGGACTCGGAGGTGCGGGCATAGCTCAGAAGCCTTTCCCGGTAACTTTCCAGCAGGCTGTTCATGTCCAGGGTAGTAATGGTGAGGGGCACCAGGGCCTGGTCTCCCTGGATCTCGCCCTCCCCTGCGGTGCCGGAAAAAAATTCAGCCAGCTTCTCGGCGTAGGCCAGATCTACTTCTTCACTGTAGGAGGGGCTGTAGGTGGAAAAAATATCCTGGGTGTCCAGATATTCCAGCCACTGGCCTGCGTCAAGGGAGGCAAATGCGTCCAGGTAAATCTGGGCTGTCTCCTGGGGCGTCAGCAGATAGGGATCCTGAATCCAGGAGACAAAACCGCTAACCAGCTGATCCTGCAGGGCTTCATCGGCCTGTATGACCCAGACCCTATTTTCCAGCTTCAGATGGAAGGCGGCGGTGGTGGCGGTCAGCTCATAGTCATGGCTCTCCAGCGTATCCCGCAGCAGACCATAGTAATCGCCGGATGTGAGAGAAACGTTCTCTCCGGAAGGCAGATTCAGGCTGCGCAGAGTCAGTGCCCGGCACAGATCTTTTGCCAGTGCTTTCGTATCAATATTTATGATCTCCACCGTAACGGTGGCTGTATCATCGGTGATTTCCTCCGAACGGAGATGAAAATCGAAATTCTGAAAGAAGAGTTTTACAGCTTCGGTGGTTTCCGGTCCCGCTTCTGACGAAGCAGAGGGAGAGCGCATCATATTCTCATAGGAAACAAAGCTTCTGATGGCAGTTTCATCCAGCTGCCGGATCAGTCCCAGTTCCCGTTCCACTGCCGCGGAGGGGGCAGAAATCTGGTTGTGCCGATATTGAAAGAAAATAGCGATTCCCACAATCTGCAGTACCAGAATGACCGGGATGCCGATGGTAAAACGAAGGTGTTTGGTTTTGTGCCGGAACAGATACATCCCAGCCAGGGAACCGATGCTGCCTCCGAAAATCGCGGTCAGAAAAAGAGTTTTTTCTGAAATCCGCCAGCGGCCCCGTCTTGCCTTCCATTTGTCAATGCCCATCAGTGCCAGCGCCAGAAGGTTTATAAGTACCATGTAGCTGATTAAAAAAAGTTTCATACAAATCCTTTCTTTCCCCTTGTCCCTAGTTTATATGAAAAAGGCAGGATTGTCAAATTTTCCCATATTTCACAGTAGTTTCAAAAAGTCTTAAGAAATTGCGTCTGTACTTTTCAGGGGCAGAATGGTAAGATAACATAGGATTTAGGATGAAACGTGCAGCGTCAGCGCTGATAAAGGAGAGTTATCGAATGAAAAAAGGGATTGTGGTTTTGCTGGCTCTGGTCCTGGCGGGGGGTGCCGGAGGCGGAGCGTACTATTACTGGACCCGCAGCGCCCAGGGCACCAAAGACGGGGATCGGGTTTCCTCAGACAGTGAGGATGCCGTATATGTGGATTCGGTCTCTATGCTGGCCGGGCTTGGCACCGGGACAGGACAGATTCAGCGCTACAGCGGCGTGGTGGAACCGCAGAATACCTGGGAAGTCAGGCTGGAGAATGAGCGCACGGTGAAGGAATGCAAGGTAAAAGTAGGCGATGAAGTAAAGACCGGCCAGGCCCTTTTTGTGTATGATACCACCGAGGACTCCGACAAGCTGGCTCAGGCGGAGATTGACCTGGAGCGAATCCAGAATGATATTGAGTCTGCAAAAAGCTCCAAGGCCCAGTATGAGAAGGAGAGCCAGAACGCCTCCCAGGAGGACCGGCTGCAGATTACCAACTCCATTCTCCAGGCGGAGAATCAGATTAAGATGTCAGAATATGAATATGAATCAAAGGAGCTGGAAATTGAGCAGCTGAAGACCCGGATTGCGGACGCCACCGTTACCAGTGAGATCGATGGGGTGGTGAAAGCCATCAACGATCCCAACAGCAGTGCCTCAGACTTCAGTGACAATTCCAGTGACGCCTATATTACTATCCTGGAAGTGGGAGGATACCGGGTAAAAGGAACGATTAACGAGCAGAATATCAGCCAGATCACCACCGGTATGGACATGATCGTGTACTCCCGGGTGGATTCCGACGTAACCTGGAGAGGCATCATCTCCGAGATTAACCTGGACGCGGGGGAGAGCGGAAATTCGGATTCCTATTATATCAGTTCCTCCTCTTCAGACGGAACCACATCCACCAATTATCCCTTCTATGTGGAACTGGATTCCTCCGACAATCTGATTCTGGGACAGCATGTGTACATGGAGCCGGATGTGGGACAGGGAGAAGAAAAGGAAGGCATCTGGCTGGACGACTACTATTTTGTCATAGAGGATGACGGCAGCGCCTATGTGTGGGCCGCGTCCGCTTCCAACACCCTGGAGCGCCGGCCTGTGACGCTGGGTGACTATGATGAGGAACTGTACACCTATCAGGTGCTGGAGGGGCTGACCGAGGATGATTATATCGCTGTGCCGGATGAAACTATGGAAGAAGGGCTTCCGGTGATTTACAATGACGCCTCCGCGGGAGACAGCCTGGATGGCCTGGACGGCGGTATTTACGACGAGGGCCAGGACGGAGAGATGCTGTATGACGAGAGCATGGACGATATGGGCTACGAGGACGGCATGTACGATATGGAATTTGACGGCGGCATTGAAGATCTGGGCTATGACGACAGTATGGAGGGTCTGGGCCTGGATGACAGCGTGGAAGTCTACGACGACAGTATAGAATACGACGACAGCGTGGAATCTTTTGATGACAGCATGGAAGTCTATGACGCGGACGGCGACGCGGTTTATGAAGAAGAAGTGACAGTGGAATAGGAGGAATACCGTTGATCCTGAAATTAGACCATATCTATAAAGACTATATCCAGGGGAAGATGGTGGTTCCGGTTCTGAAAGACGTATGCCTGCATGTGGAAGAAGGAGAGTACGTGGCGATCATGGGACCCTCCGGGTCCGGAAAGTCAACCCTGATGAATATTGTGGGCTGTCTGGACCGGCCCACCTCCGGCAGCTATGAGCTGGCGGGAGAGAACGTGCTGGGACGGGATGACAAGGATATGGCCCACATCCGGCTCCACAACCTGGGGTTTGTTTTTCAGAACTTCCAGCTCCTGCCCAGACAGAGCGCCCTGGAGAACGTATGCCTTCCTCTGGTATATGCGGGGGTGAAAAAAAAAGAACGGATTCAGCGGGGGATGGAAGCGCTGAAGCGGGTGGGACTGGAAGACCGGATGTACTTTAAACCCACACAGCTTTCCGGAGGTCAGAAACAGAGGGTAGCCATCGCCAGAGCCATGGTGAACCGTCCCAAGATTCTGTTGGCGGATGAGCCTACCGGCGCCCTGGATTCCAAGTCCAGCATACAGCTGATGGAGTTATTCGGGGAATTGAATCAGGAGGGCGTTACCATCATCATGATCACCCATGCGCCGGAAATTGCCGGGTACGCGAAACGGGTGGTGGATATTTTTGACGGCGAACTCTCCGAGCGAGGGGGGATGAAGAATGAAGATTAGGACAGTGGTGATTTCGCTGGTTGTGACAGCGGGACTGGCAGGAGGAATTGCCTATGGAGTCCGCTATGCTATGCAGGCCGGGAAAAAGCCGGTGGATGTGGTGCCGGTGGCCAACGTGAATTACGGCTCCTGGGGAGATACCAATACCATGTCCGGCAATATCGTATCCCGGGATACCCAGACGGTGCAGCTGAACTCCGACTATAAGCTGGTAAAGGTTTATGTGGAAACGGGAGACACGGTGAAACGGGGAGACCCCCTTCTGGAATATGACATGACCCTGACAGAACTGCAGCGGGAGATGGAGAACCTGACAAAGCAGAGTCTGGAGATTGACCTGGCATCCCAGCAGAAAGCCCTGGAGAAGCTGCAGAATACCACTCCCACCGCTTCTCTGGAAGTGAACGATGGGGTGATGACTGCTTCGGACGAACTGCTGCTGGAGGAAGATCCGGCTGCGGGAGGCCAGGGCTCCGGCGGAGCCCCGGCAGGAACCGGAAACGGCGGCAACCAGGGCGGCGGAAACGGACCGGCTCTCATCAGCGACGGAGGCGGCGATACTTCCGGGGATCTGATTCTGGACGAGGCGCCTTCTGTGAGCCCGGGGGCTCCGGCGGGAGAAATTATCATAGAGGATAACAGCCAGAGCGGCAGCCAGGCCGGGACGGAAAGCGAGACAGCGCCGGGGGACACGGCGGAGACAGAGCCGGCGGTACCGGAACAGACGGAGAGCGAAACTTCCGGTACGGAGCAGACAGAGAGTGAATCGGACAGCGTTCTGGAAGATCCGGAGACAGAGCCGGAAACCCAGACGGAGGATTCCCTGCTTACGGATGACAGCGAGACTCCGGAGGGAGATGAGATGGCAGAGTTGGATCAGGAGACGGTGATTACAGCGGTCTACGCGTTCCGCACCAGAGTTTCCCAGCTTTCCTCCCAGGAACTGGATTCTCTGATTGCCTCAGATATCAGCGAGGCCCTTCGGATTTACCGGGAGCAGCTTTCCGTTGTCCGGGAACAGGAACTGGAGAGGCTGGATGTGCTGGGAGAGCGCAGAGTAGTGCGAAGCTATTCCCTGAACCCTTCCGTGGCTTCCATTGTGGGGGAGAGCACGGCCCAGGTGCTGACCCAGGCCTATGAGAGAGCCTGCTTCTATCAGTTTGTCTACTGTATGGAACAGCTGAAGCCGGGAAACGTGACGGTGGAACAGCCGGAAGAGACGCCGGAGGAACCGGCTGAGGGAGAGACGGAGGAAGCGCAGGATACCATTCAGGAGGAGACTTCCGATCCCCAGAATCTGTCGGCGAATGATCTGGATGATGATACGATCCGGGCCATGGAGGAGCTGATCCGGAACGCGGTGGATGCCTTCTACGATCTGCCCCAGACTGTGTGGACAAACCCGGAATACGCGGAGATCCTGGTGCCCTACCGGGATGAGCTGGCCGCCTTTGTGGCCCGGCTGAACCGCCTGTATGTGCTGGAGGAGACAGAGCCCGCCACGGAGGCGGAGAGCGAGATGTACGATGACTTCGGCGACTACGGAGATTTCGGAGATTTTGGGGATTTCGGCGATACCGGAGAAACCTATACGGCGGAGGAACTGAAGCTTGCCATTGAGGAGCAGAAGCGGGATATTGAGGAGACGCAGCTGCAGATTCGGGAATCCGATTTGATGCTGAAGCAGTACGACCGCACGCTGGACAGCCAGATTGTGCGCAGCACCATGGACGGCATTGTGAAGTCCGCCGGCACAGTGGAAGATTCCGTAGTGGACGAGGACTTTATCGTGATTACAGGGGAAGCCGGCATGTATGTCCAGGGCAGCCTGAATGAGATGCGGCTGGACAGCGTGGGCGTGGGAGACCAGGTGACAGGTACGTCCTATGACTCGGGCCTCAGCTTTACCGCCACCATCACGGAGATTTCCATGTATCCTACAGAGAGCAATGATTACTATTACAGCTACGGGGGCGATAATACAAACGCTTCCTACTATCCATTCCTGGCCTATATCGAGGATGCGGAGGGACTGACGGAAGGGTATGTGGACCTGCAGCTGGTGGACAATTCGCCCACAACCGGCATTTATCTGGAGAACTATTTTATCCGGACAGAGAATGACGGCAGAAGCTATGTGTATATCCAGGGCGAAGACGGGCTGCTGAAAAAGCAGTACGTGCAGACCGGCCAGGTGATTTACAGCTCGGCCACAGAGATTAAGACGGGCCTTACCATGGAGGATAAGGTTGCCTTCCCCTACGGGGAGGATGTGAAAGAGGGGGCGGCCACCCGGGAGGTGGACAGCCTGTTTTATGACAGCTACTATGTGGGTTAAGGGGAGGTGGAACTTTGTTTGAAAATATCAGACTGGCGTTTCAGGGAATCTGGTCTCACAAGATGCGGTCTTTCCTGACGATGCTGGGTATTATTATCGGCATTGCGGCCATCATCGCCATTGTGTCCACAATCACCGGAACCAACGAACAGATCAAAAATCAGCTGGTGGGAGCCGGCAGCAATACAGTGAATGTCAAGCTGCGGCAGGGAGGATCCGATTACATGATTTATGATTCTTCCAGCATCCCCCAGGGGATTCCTCCGGTGTCCGACAAGACGCTGGAATCCATCCTGGATCTGGATGAGGTGGAGGCGGTAACCGCCTACTGCAGCCGCTACATCTCGGAGGGCGTGTACTACCAGAACACCCCCCTTACGGACGGAAATGTGATGGGAATTGATACCGCTTACTTTTCCACCTGCGACTATGTGGTGAAGACCGGCCGGAATTTCCTGCCGGAGGATTATGAGCAGTTCCGTACCGTGCTGATTGTGAACCAGACAGCGGCGGATACACTGTTCGGCTCGGAGAATCCTCTGGGAAAAACAGTGGAGATTGCCGGCGTTCCCTTTACGGTGGTGGGGCTGGTGGAGGAAAACTCGGATTACGCCCAGAACATCACGTCCATTGACGACTATTATACCTACAGCGCGGAAAATACCAGCCAGCTGTATATCCCCAAGGCTTCCTGGCCCATCGTGTATAATTACGACGAGCCGGAGAACGTGGTGATCCGGGCCGTCAGCACCGACGACATGACCCGGGCGGGCCAGCAGACGGCCAATATTCTGAACGCCACCATTACCAGCACGGACTCCACCATCACCTATCAGGCGGAGGATTTGCTGGGACAGGCCAGGGATCTGCAGAACCTGAGCAATGCCACCAATATGCAGCTTATATGGATCGCCGGCATTTCCCTGCTGGTAGGCGGCATCGGCGTGATGAATATTATGCTGGTGTCTGTGACAGAGCGAACCAGTGAGATCGGCCTGAAGAAGGCCATCGGCGCCAGAAAAACCACTATCCTGGGGCAGTTTCTGACAGAAGCCGCCGTGCTTACCAGCCTGGGAGGCATTCTGGGGGTGGCGGCCGGCGTGGGCGCTTCCCAGGTGATACACCGGATTTCCGGGGTGGCCGTGGGGATCAGTATTCCGGCAGCCATTATCGCCGTGGTATTCTCCATGGTGATCGGGATTATATTCGGGTTCCTGCCCTCCGTGCAGGCGGCCAACCTGGATCCCATCGAAGCGCTGCGCAGAGAATAATAAAAAAGTTTCAAAAAACCGTAAAAAAGGGGTATAAAGGGCTTGCGCCATGCAGGCCCTTTATGCTATACTGAACAAGTTGCAAAATTAATCACGTGTGTGGATTCCGGCATTGGTGCCTGACGGGTGATGGCGGAAGTCAGATGCACACGGAAGTCTAACCAAAAGGAGAAGAGACATGAGTGTTATTTCAATGAAACAGTTACTTGAAGCAGGTGTTCATTTCGGACATCAGACCAGAAGATGGAACCCCAAAATGGCTCCCTACATCTATACCGAGAGAAACGGCATCTACATCATTGACCTGCAGAAATCTGTGGGAATGGTAGACACCGCCTACAAGGCAGTGGCCGACATCGCGGCTCAGGGCGGCACCATTCTGTTTGTGGGAACCAAGAAGCAGGCTCAGGACGCTGTTCAGGCTGAGGCTGAGAGATGCGGTATGTTCTATGTGAATGAGAGATGGCTGGGCGGTATGCTGACCAACTTCAAGACCATCCAGAGCCGTGTGAAACGTCTGAAAGAGATCGAGGCTATGCAGGAGGACGGAACCTTCGATGTACTGCCCAAGAAGGAAGTAATCGCTCTGAAGAAAGAGATGGACAAACTTCAGAGAAACCTGGGCGGCATCAAGGAGATGAAGAAACTGCCGGATGCCATCTTTGTGGTTGACCCGAAGAAAGAGAGAATCTGCGTACAGGAAGCACATACACTGGGTATTACCCTGATCGGTATCGCGGATACCAACTGTGATCCGGAGGAGCTGGATTATGTGATCCCGGGCAACGACGACGCGATCCGCGCCGTGAAGCTGATCGTTTCCAAGATGGCGGACGCTGTGATCGAGGCAAAGCAGGGCGCTGAGGAAGAGGCAGCTGTGGAAGAGGGCGAGTTTACCGGCGAATTTGAGGAGGAAGCTCCCGTAGAGGCTGTTGCGGACGCTGAGTAATTTTTAACCCAACATCATCTAATTTGAGACAGATCAGGAGGAAAAACGATGGCTATTACAGCAGGAATGGTAAAAGAGTTAAGAGAGATGACCGGCGCCGGCATGATGGACTGCAAGAAGGCCCTGACTGCTACCGACGGTGATATGGACAAGGCCATTGAGTGGCTGAGAGAGAAGGGACTGGCTACCGCCCAGAAGAAGGCCGGCAGAATTGCCGCCGAGGGTCTGGTAAAGGTACTGGTATCCGAGGATGGAAAGAAAGCTGTAGCGGTAGAGGTAAACTCCGAGACAGACTTTGTTGCCAAGAATGAGAAGTTCCAGGGCTATGTGGCTCAGGTTGCCGAGCAGGCCATGGAGACTTCCGCCGCTGATATCGACGCATTCCTGGCAGAGCCCTGGAAGTTCGATACCACCAAGACCGTGAACGAGGCTCTGGCCGGACAGATCGCGGTAATCGGCGAGAACATGAACATCAGAAGATTTGTGCAGGTAACCGAGGAGGCAGGCTTTGTGGCTTCCTACACCCATATGGGCGGAAAGATCGGCGTACTGGTTGACGTGGTGACAGATGTGGTAAACGATGACATCAAGGAGATGGCCAAGAATGTGGCTATGCAGATCGCGGCCCTGAAGCCCCAGTATGTAACCGATACGGAAGTTCCCGAGGATTACAAGAAGCACGAGATGGAGATCCTGGCAGCTCAGATCGCCAACGATCCCAAGATGGCCGGCAAGCCCGAGAAGGTAATCCAGGGCGCTGTGATGGGCCGTCTGAACAAGGAGCTGAAAGAGATCTGCCTGATGGATCAGGTATACGTAAAGGCAGAGGACGGCAAGCAGTCCGTAGCCAAGTATGTAGAGGAAGTGGCCAAGGCCAACAGCGCAAAGATTTCCATCAAGTCCTTCGTTCGCTACGAGACCGGCGAAGGTATCGAGAAGAAGGAAGAGGATTTCGCGGCTGAGGTTGCGAAGCAGATGGGAATGTAAGTACATCGGCGAAGTTCCGGTTTGAAAGACGTGAAAGCCTTGTAGTTACTGGATTTTTCCAAGATTTCCGAGAAAAATTCCAAGTTGCGTAACTGTGTCAGAATTACAGAAAATCGTGTATTTTAACACAGGGTTTTGCGTCAGAATTGCGTACTGAATTGCGTCAGATTTAAAAAAATTCCCTTCGGCGAAAAGTACGCAATTTCTATGAAAATTTTATAAACTG
>DSTFC04002__coassemble_997_pt1 | contig 21638 bp, 16 predicted proteins | sample DSTFC04002__metabat2_high_PE_043 | metagenome-assembled genome bin DSTFC04002 | reverse complement strand
TCAGAACTTTCAAGGTTGTTTCACTGTTCAGTTATCAAGGTGCTTCCCTGTTGCTCCCGTTCGGCGCAACTCTGATATGTTATCACGCTTCCCTGGGTTTGTCAACAGGTTTTTTTATCTTTTTTACTGTCCTTACTGAGATTTTCTATCTCTCGTTTGCGGCAGCTTGTCTAAGTTATCATGTTTTGGCGGGTCTGTCAAGGGAAAAAAATCTATTTACATTTTTCTTCCTTTATTTTAGAATGAAAGAACAACACCAACAGATAAAGGAGTATTTTTATTATGAAAACCTTCAAGCGCGCGGTAGCCTGGGTGGGGATTATCCTTCTCCTCGGCATTTACCTGGTCACTTTTCTGCTTGGGATTTTCGGAAGCGAGGCCACGAAAGATATGTTTATGGCCTGCCTTGTGTGCAGTGTCGTGATCCCCTGCCTCATGTACGCCATGCTTCTGATTGCCAGAATCCTGGAAAACAAAAATAATAAAGCGGACAAGCCGTCTTAAATGGTCTGTCCGCTTTATCGTTTTTCTTCTGAAATTTCTTTACCGCACAATCCCCCTGGCCATATCCCGAAATAGGCCGGGCTGGTTTTCCAGTTCTAAAAAGGTGCCCCTCTGCACAATCCGCCCCCGCTCCATCACAATCAGTTCATGACAGTTTCGCAGCGTGGTCAGCCGGTGGGCAATGGATATCACCGTGGTTTTGTCCCTCTCATTCATTTTTTCAATCTCCGCCTGAATCCGTTTTTCAGAGGTATTATCCAGCGCTGATGTAGCCTCATCCAGTATCAGAATTCGGGGCTTTCTCAGAAAGATTCTGGCCAGGGCGATTCTCTGCCGCTGTCCGCCGGAAAGATTTTTCCCTCCCTCAGACAGCCGGAAGTCATAAGCTCCCGGCAGTTTTTCTATCTCATCCGCCATGTTGGCTTTCCTGGCAGCTTCCTTTACTTCCTCCAGGGAAACCGGACGTTTCATGCCATAGCAGATATTGTGTTCCACTGTATCCGCAATCAGAAAAGGCGTCTGGGGTACCAGCGCAATCATATCTGCCAGCGCTTCTCTGGAAAAAGAAGACAGCGGTTTTCCTCCGATACAGATCTCTCCCCCGGCCTGTTCCAGTTTGTCAAGTACTCTGATCAGGGTAGATTTTCCGCAGCCGCTGGGTCCCGCAATTCCCAGAAATGTCCCCGATGGAATATACAGATTAATATCCGTCAGGACTTCCCGGTCTGTTTTCTCCGGATAGGCAAAATTTACATGCCGCAGAAAGATGTCCTCGTCTCCCGCGGCATGATCCGTCTGCCCTTCTCCCTCCCGGTAAGAAAAATCCACCGGCAGATCCAGCAGCCTGAAATAGTCGTCCGCCAGAACCACGCACTCCGAAAATTCGTCCAGTATACGGTGAAGTTCCCGCAGCGGCCCGGTAAGCTGGGTAAAACACAGGTAGGCAGTCAGCACCGTACCCACTGTAATAATCTGTCTGGAAGCAAGAAATACGGATATCCCGATTACCAGCACACTGAAAACCGCCTCGTTGATAAATTTCAGGCAATCGTAAAAAGCCATGGCCCTGTGGTGGCGCATTTCCTTTTTGCGCAGTTTCTCTGACCGGGCTCCGATCCGTTCTCCTTCCGCTCCGGCGCTGTCCAGCGTCCGAATCGTCTCCATTCCTCCCAGCAATTCCACCATGGCTCCGTCCATATCCGCCTTTGTCTCCATCAGTTCCACCCGGATCCCTTTCTGGGTGCTGATCTGCCGGAACACAATCGCCGTGCCTGCCGGAATTACCAGGATCACAAGACAGGCCACAAAAACAGGAAGCTGAAGAAAAATCGTGACCACCGCCGCCAGCCCCGTGCTCACCGCCGGCGCGAAATCCATAAACAGCAGTTTGATCAGCTTAACCGTTCCCTCCAGGCTCCGGTTCAGCCTTCCGTGGATATTTCCGGTCATATGGCTGCGAAAATAAGACATGGGCGCCAGAAGAAGGGAGTCCGCCGCCCTCTGCCTGGCCCTTTTTTCCGCCTGGGTAGCCGCATCCTCCACCATCAGCCTTCTCGCCACTTTCAGGACTTCATTTATCACATTTACCAGAAGGATCCCTCCCAGTATGGGAAACACGGAGAGGAACCCTTCTGCGGGGCCTGCCAGCACATGGTCGGTCAGATATCCGATCGCCAGCGGGGTAATCTGGCTTAAGACGGCGGACACCGCCAAAATCAGCAGGATAAACACAAATCCTGTTTTCTGTTTTCGGGGAAGCAGTTCGAACAGTTTTTTCCCGATACGCCCTCCCCTTTTTTCCGTTTTCATTTTATTCGCCTTTCAGCCAGTCAGTTTTTCTGGAAATCAAGATTAAAATATACGTCAAAGGCGTCGCTGTCATAGATTTTCTCAAATCCCAGCGTCTCCATCGTCTGCTGGTCATCCGCTTCATCCTTCAGCACCACATACCGGCTCTTTATTTTTTTTACCTGCTTGGCCAGTATTTCACAATCCGGACTATCTGAGTTAATCAATTCATAAATCTCTAACTGTTTTTCCGGATGGTTTACCACGTTTCTCCCATACCGCTGCGAAATAGAAGCATCATAAATCCGGATATAGACCGCAATGTAGGAGGGTGCAAGAATCCTCTTCCTTTTTATCCTGTTCTCTCTGGCGTGTTCATTGATGGCGTCCGCCACCCAGATCACCTGGGTGGGCAGCTTATAGTTATTTTCCCGATCCTCAAAATAGGTATCGCTGAATACGAAAGTACCGTTCACTGCAATCAGAGCCAGGCAAACGGCGGTCAGAAGAATCTTCTTTCCTTTCCCCTTCAGCCCGAAAACAAGCGTCGTTCCTGCGTAAGCGGCAAGGGGCACCACCGGCAGAAGCCAGTACATTCTCCAGTAAACATCTGTTCCCACCAGTTTCATAAGCAGCCAGCCTGTCACCGGACAGAAAACCGCCAGTACAATGATCAGAACAGGCCAGAACAGACTATCCCGGACCTTCCTGTCCCTTTTCCAGAAAAACAGAAAAAGCAGGCAGGCAAAAAACAGAAGGCCGAATCCGCTTCCGGCAAAATAATCCTGATATCTGGTTATGATGACACTCAAAGCCTCTCTCATGGTTTCCTCCTACAGGTATCGCAAAATCGCATAAGCAAGCCCGCTGGCCAGGGCCGGGCTGCAGGCCAGGGCTGTCTTGGGAAGATACTGCCACTGCCTGCGCAAAACGGCCGCTGCCAGGGCGCAGCTTCCCAAAAGCACCAGGGACATAGCCACTCCCATGGTGGAAAACATACAGACTCCGGTCACGATACAAAACAGAGCCGCCCACATAGCCCGTCCTTCCCGCTCTTTATAAAGCATCCAGGCAGCCAGGAACATGGCGGGAATCCCCACCCCCGCCAGCACCGCTTTTCCCTGCCAGCCCCGTATAAACAGAAATGTGGCGGAAGAATAAACGGAATAGCCGGAAAAACTCAGCAGAGCCGCGGTAAACAGAAGGAACAGCGACTGTCTGCGCCTGTCTCCCGGAAAAAATCTGGCCGCCAGCAGGGCATAGATCATATAAGCCCAGACTACCACAATACCCGGCAGCAGCATATGGGCCAGAACAGCCGGATGAAACCCGCTGAGTTTGGAAAGAGCGGCCACAAACAAGGGCCAGGAGGCCATCACATAGCGGGCCGGAACAGATTTATATTTCTTTCCCGTATAGGGGTTGTACTGGTACAGGGTGTCCGTCTCTTCCGCTGTGGTGGATGTGGCCAGATAAAAGGCGTCATCATCATCAATATGCTGGCGTTCTGTCACATAGGCCGCCTGCAGCCCCACACAGAGTATGACTGCGGCCAGCAGCAGCGTCATGTGCCGCACCACCCATGCCAGCCATCTGCGCTGCCTGGGGAAAGTTCCGTTCAGAAGCACGGAAATGAAAGCCAGCGCCAGCACGCATCCTTCCCAGGTCCGGGTGAGAAGCGTAAGCGAGCATTTCAAATAAATCATGGGCAGGGCCAGCGCCTCAAACAGGGCCAGCATGGAAAACAGCCCCAGAATATAGGCCAGCAGAATATTCCCTCTGTCATTCTTCAGCTTCCTGGTCCAGAGGCATCCTGTCAGCCCGGGCATCAGCCCCAGCCAGAAAAGCAGAAGAACTCCGTCTATGATTGTAGTTATCATAAAGGCATCTCCTTTTGCGCATCGTTTATTCTCATCTATTCTACCGGATTTTTTTTCTTCTGTCTACCCGGCATGGCGGGGGAAGCCTGCCGTTTTTCCATTTGGCTGTGCTAGCATCGGTGTACAGGGGGCAATACGCCTCCTGTACACCGATGCTGCCTTTTCTTAAGAAAATTCGTCTTTATTTTTCACGGAAATTTCCTGTATTTTTCCTGCGGATAGTGTATGATAATGCTATACAGCAGGAAATGCAACAGTAAGAAAGAAGAGAGGGGATACTATGATACGAAAGAAATTACGAAATGCGGTTTTGATTTTGGCAGGCGCGTGTATGCTGGCGGGTACCGTCACCTCATACGCTGCGGTTCCGGAAGATCTGTGGAAATACGATATGTCCACCAGCCAGGACGGAACTATCACTTATCAGTTTAAGGAAGTTTCCATTTCGCTTCCCTCCGGCTGGTCAGGCAAATGCGGCATGTCCATCGGGGACAGCTCCATCACCTTTTACCACCTGGCGTCCCGGCAGGCTCATCTGAACGACTCGGGAAGCAATGGGGGCCGCCTGTTTACCCTGGCCTACAGCGAGGACTATTCTTTTACGAACACAGAGCCCAACTACACCATCATCGGCAGCGGGGAGGGCGGCGTCTATTACGTCACCCAGCCCACGGATTTACAGGGCTACACAAATGACAGTTCCGTCTGGAGCGAATGGCAGGATGTATCCTCCCAGGTAGACTGGGTGATCTCCCATATTTCCATGATCCATGTAAGCGAGAGTTCTCCCGCGGCGGATCTGGATGTAAACAGCCTGGCTTCCTCCGTATCCAACATCGGCGCGGACAGCTATATCGTACCCGACAGTTCCTCCAGGACTCTGTCCTCTTCCGAATTGTCCGGTCTGAGCGCGGCGCAGCTTCAGATGGCCATCAATGAAATCTACGCCAGGAACCACCGGCGCTTTGATACGCCCAGCATTCAGTCTTATTTCGACTCCAAGACCTGGTACAGCGGCACTGTTGATCCGGCAAATTTCGATCCCGCTTCCATGAGCCAGACCGAGTGGACCAACATCTCCCTGATGCTGTCCCTGATGAGCGGAAGCGCTTCCGGCACATCCGCAGCTTCCGCCGTGGATACCACGGACAGCCAGTCCAGCGTACAGATCATCAGTGGCGGATCCGATGTGCAGATCCTGGATGACACTCCTGCGGCTCCTATCATCAGCACTTCCTCCACCGGAGCCAATGTGCGCTATACCACAGCCGGCGTGAACATGCGGGCCCAGGCCGTATCCGGCAGCACCATCGTTGCCGTGGTTATGGAGGGCGTAGGCGTTACCGTGACCGGCCAGACTGTAAACGGCTGGGTGCCGGTAAGCTGCAGCGGCTACAGCGGCTATATCTATCAGGACTATCTGGCGTAAATTTATATGCAGAAACAAAGAGTTATAAAGGTGCCGCTGTATCATGAAATTCCATGATATAGCGGCACCTTCACTCAGTTTTAATAAAGAACCAATTCTCTCCTCCCTCTGTCAGGTCAGGATTTTTTCTTTTTCTCCTTTTTCGATCGTCTTTACCCCAAACACAAAGTACACAATATGGCAGACCCATACCACCGCCAATATCACTGCAGGAGCAAAAATTCCACCCCGCAACATTAAAAAGAAGCCTAGCCCCATCACAAGAGTAACAGAAATCATAATCCCCAGTTTTGTCTGTACTGTCATTCCTCTCTTCTGCACAAAGGACTCCAGATGCTTTTTATAAAGTCCCGTGTGGATAAACCAATTATGCAGCTTTTCTGAGGAATTGGCAAAACAAAATACTGTTGCCAGAAAAAGCGGCACAGTAGGCAGCACCGGAAGTAATACTCCTATGCACCCAAGCAACAGGCACAAAAAACCCAGCGCCAGAAAAATCCATCGTTTTACTCTCATCTTAATTCCCTCCTTTAACTGATCCGACCATGCCCTACTGAATATATCCTGTCTGCAATCCCCATAGTAGACTGACGATGAGATACCAGCACCACTGTTTTCCCCTTTCTCTCTTCATGGAGAGATTTTAGGATAAGAGCTTCATTCAGACTGTCCAGGTTGCTGGTAGGTTCATCTAAAAGCATAAGCGGAGCATCATGGAGAAACGCTCGGGCAAGCCCAATTCTTTGTCTCTCGCCCCCTGAAAGTGTATCTCCCAGTTCTCCTACCTCCGTGTCATATCCTCTTGGAAGCTTTCTGATAAAATCATGAATACCTGCTTTCTGGCAGGCCTCCTGCATTTCTTCTTCCGTTGCATTCCACCTGGCAATCCGTAAATTATTCTTAATACTATCGTGAAACAGATGGGTTTCCTGAGTCACAAAGCTCTCCATATTCCGCAGATTGGAGGTATTAATCTCTTCAATATTCTTTTCTGAAATCAAAATTTCTCCTTGGTCAGTACTCCAGAAACGCATCAGCAGTTTTAACAGCGTAGATTTTCCACTGCCGCTGCGGCCGCAAATTCCAATTACAGCATGCTCAGGAATTTTTACGCTTACATCAGACAGAATGGTCTCGCTTCCATAGGAAAAACTCACATGAGACGCAGCCGCGCCTGTAAAACCGATCTCCGGTTTCCCGCTCACATCCTCCACCACCGGCGTCTCCTCCAAAATATCCAGGACTCGATTTCCGGCTGCAAAGGTATTCTGAAGCGTACTCCCCAGATTTGCCAAAGCTACTGCCGGCCCGAAAGAACTCATCAGCGCCAGTACGCTCAGCAGCATCCCTGATGTCTCCAGCGTTCCTTTTCTGTACAGACTCATAGCAGTAAAAAGCATCAGCAGGTCAAAAAGCAGTACAGCCGTCTGGGTAATGGCATTGTTTCGCCCGCTTATCCGTTTCATCTGTTCTTCATCTTCCGAAAGCTCATCCGTCCGGCGGTTCATCTCTTCCAGGCGTCTTTTCCCCATTCCATACTGCTGAATTTCATACAGTCCCCGCAGGCTGTCCAGTACAAAACTGGAAAGCTGCCCAGACTTTTCTCTAAAACAGATGCCCAAATCCCCGCTGAACTTTGAGATCATCATAGGAATAAAAAACCCAACCACAATGTAGGCAGCCAGGGCAACTAAACCCAGCGCCGGATGGAAATGACCGATAAACAGACACATAAAAAAGCAGAAACAAATGGCGATCACAATAGGTGATATTGTATGGGCATAAAAAACCTCCAGCAGTTCAATATCGGAGGTAATAACAGAAATCAGATTTCCCCTGTCCTTTCCCTCCAGTTTTGCCGGACAAAGTCTGCGCAGAGATTGAAAAACCTTATCCCGTATCAGTGCCAGCAGCTTGAATGCGATAAAATGATTGCAGGACTGTTCTGCGTAGCGCAGTAATCCTCTGGCTGCCGCCAGAAATACCATGGCGGCAAAAATTGCTGAAAGAGAAAGCTGGAGATTAAGCCCCATCACCTTCAAAACAGAATAGCCTGCCAAAATAGTAATAAAGGAGGCACTGAGATGCCCGGCCATCCCTGTAAAAATTGCCAGCAGCATATATCCGGCAAGAGGTTTTACCATACCGATCAGGCCTGCCATTACCTGTATTCCGCTTCTTTTTTTCATAGCTTTTCGCCCCCTCCCCCATATTTTTCTAGGTTCATCTGCGTATTCCACATTTTTGCGTAGCTCCCGCTATGCTCCAGAAGTTCCCTGTGAGTGCCGCTTTCTGTCAAACGACCTGCCTCCAGCACATAAATCCTATCCGCCGACACTGCATTTGCAAGTCTATGGGAAATAAGAATTACCGTCTTTTCCCCTGCCAGTTCAAAAATCTGTTCCATGATGTCATTTTCACTCTCTACATCAATGTTGGAGGTGGCCTCATCAAACAGGTAGACCTTTCCGTCAAACAGCAGCGCTCTGGCCAAAGCCAGCCGCTGTCTCTGGCCGCCGGAAAAATTGGCCCCCCGTTCTGCCAGTTCTGTTTCCAGTCCCTTCTCTGAACGGAGAAAGTCCGCCAGCTTCACTTTTTCCAGAACCTGCCATAATTCCTGCTCAGAAGCGTCTGGATTTCCCATAAGAAGATTATCCTTCACAGTACCTTTAAACAGATAGCTTTGATGGCTGATATACACAAAATTCTGCAGAATGCTTTCCTCTGACAATTCTCTCAGTTCCTTTTCCCCCGCCCTCACGCTTCCATCATATCCTTTCTTTCTTCCCATCAAAACAGAAGCTACTGTAGATTTTCCGCATCCGCTCTCTCCTACCAGGGCAGTAAGTGTTCCCGGAACAAATTCCAGGTTCAGGTTATGCAGAATCTGTCTTTCTTTGTCATAAGAAAAGCTGAGATTTTCACAGATAATAACCTCGTTACCTTCCAGTTGTTTCTTATTTTCTGTATTTTCTTCCGGCAGATCCAGCAAGCGGAAAATTTTATCACTGGCAGCCATACCGTTCATAGCCACATGGAAAAAAGATCCCAACTGACGCATAGGGATAAAAAAGTCTGCAGAAATCAAAATAATAAAAAGCGCCCCTGCCAGTCCCACATAACCGGCCCGATACTGAATGACCGCCAGAATCGCCCCCGCTGCCGCTCCGCCATAGGCCACAAGATCCATAATAGTAATGGAATTAAGCTGCATGGTCAGTACCTTCATGGTGATTTTACGAAATTTTTCTGCCTCCTCATTCATCTGATGATTTTTTAATCCATCTGTCTGATAGATTTTCATAGTGGTAAGACCCTGCAGGTTTTCCAGAAAGGTATCTCCCAGGGCTGTATATTGACCCCAGTATTTTCCCAGCAGCTTTTTGGCCCAAGTCTGGACTCCTGCAATAGCCACAGGAATCAACGGTACGCAAATCAGCAAAACTGCTGCCACAGGCATATTCACAAAACACAAAGTACCAAACAACGTAAGGGGCGCCAGCATGGCGTAAAAAAACTGGGGCAGATAAGCTCCAAAATAGGTTTCCAGCTGATCTACTCCCTCCACTGCCACCTGCACTACCTCCGAAGTCTGGACCTGTTCCCGATAAGCGATCCCCAGACGCAGCAGTTTTTCATAGATCATCCGGCGCAGTGTCTTTTTCACCGATTTTGAAGAAAGGTAGCTCATTCTGGCCGCCTGTACAGTACAAAAAAAACGTATCAGAACGGCTGCCAGCGAAACGGCAAAAGTTATCCACCATTCTTCCAGTGTCACTTCCCGGCTGCAGGCTTTTGCCAGCAGTCTTGCAATCAGACCCATCATGGCAATATTGGAGGCAAGGGAAAACCACTGGAGAATTACGTTATTTCTTATATATTTTTTGCTTTCCCCGACTGTATTGATCAGCCGTTTATTTATCATCATATTTCACCTCATAGTACAGGAAACAACCCCAGAAAATTTCTGGGGCTGACTCCCTGATTTTAATTACGGCCCTTTTGCCTTTACACAGCCGTTTCCGTATTCTGCTTTGCCTTTTGAGCCGGCTGAACAGATGTTTCTGTCTGGACAGCCTTCTCAGTGGCCGGCGCTGCTTCCGTGCTCACCTCAGTGCTTGTTTCAACCGGCGTCTCGGTGGCCGGCGCTGTTTCCGCGCCCACCTCAGTGCTTGTTTCAACCGGCGTCTCGGTAGCCGGCGCTGTTTCCGTGCCCACCTCGGTGCTTGTTTCAACCGGCGTCTCGGTAGCCGGCGCTGCTTCCGTAGACGTCTCGGTAATCATTTCTGTCGGAGTGGTTTCTTCCTGTCCTTCTTTTTCTGCGGAAGTATCCGATTCCTGAACAGTTTCCGTGTCTGTCAGCGCCTCTGTACTTTCACTTTCCTGCTCTTCTGTCTCCGATGCTGCCTCCCAACCAGTTTCATTTACTGTCTCAGTTTCTGGAACGGTTTCTGTTTCCCTCTGGTCGGTTTTCTCTGTCTGCATTTCACTTTCTTCCGTCTGCTCCAGAACCGGCAGAGTTTCGCCTGGAAGCGTCTCGGCAATTTCTTTACCCGCCTCATCCAAGGCTGTCATAGCAGCCTCTTTCTCTGTACTCTCCGCATCGGATTCTTTGTTTTCAGGTGCCGTATAGCCCAGCGCAAAGGCCGCATCGTATTCTCCGGCCGCCATACTGGCCAGCTTCCGGTGTATGGTTACAGTACTGCCGCTTACTGTACCGGTCATCTGGGTCCCCGAAGGTATAATATCACTGGCAGCGGCAGTCAGAATTACTGCATTGCCATTTGCCTTATAAGTACCGCTTTCTGTCTCGGTCATTTCTCCATAAGGCGTAACCAAATCCACTTTATACTGGTAATTTCCGTTTCCATCGAAAGTGACAAAATAGTAGTAGGTCATGCCGCCCATGCTTTCTGTAGCCATTTCTCCTCCGTATGTACCTGCCTGCAGAAGAGCTGACGATGGTTCCGTTTCCGTTTCGCTTTCCGTTTCGCTCTCGTCCGTCTCCGGTTCGCTGTCTTCTGCAATCTGCCCCTGATAGGGAATAAATACATCCGGATTGTTTTCCGACCAGTTATTCAATTTTACACCGTTGTAATACAGGCAGGATGTAAAAGTAAGCTGTCCCTCCTTACAGGTAAATGTGGTTGTCTTTCCGTTATCATACTCCAGTGTATAAACACCGTTTTCATAGGAAACCGTGCCCTTTCCTTTGAGCATTCCAGGTCCTTCTGTCTCCTCATACAGTTGGAAAGTTCTGGCCTCTGCGTCAATCACCAGCATAGGATATTTCATCCCCATCATTTCTACTACAGAAGTTCCCGTCATGTCCACAGCGTACGTACCGCTTCTGATACTTCCAAAGCTTTCACTCTCAGATTCTGTCTCGGTTTCCGATTCACCCTCAGTCTCCGTCTCGGTTTCGGGTTCACTCTCCTCCGGCTCAGTAGCAGGCTCTGTCTCACCAGGTGTCTCTCCCGCATAAGTGAAGGATACTTGATAGGAATCTGCGGCCATACTTGCCAGTTTCCGGTTCATGGTCAGAGTGTCTCCAATCACAGACGCGCTCAGCTGTGTACCCGCCTCTAAAATATCACTATCAGAAACTGTCAGTGTTACTGCGCCGTTATTTACGGTATAAGTACCGCTCTCTGTCTGTGTCGTTGTTCCATAGGGAGTAGTCAGATCCACCTTGTACTCATATCCCCCTTTTCCATCAAAAGTAAGGGAATACTTGTAGGTCATGCCTCCCATGGCAGAAGTCTGCATAGTACCTGTATAAGTACCCGTTTTCAGGCTCTGCCCGGCATCAGTTTCCGTCTCCCCTGGCGTCTCTGTTTCTGCGGGAAGTGCGGTGGACGGCTCTGTAGCAGGTTCCGTGGAGGGTGTGTTTCCGCCCTCAGTCTCCTCTGCGGGTTTCTTTTTAGCCTCTGCTGTAAAAGGCTGAAACTTACCATTTGAATCTACATTATTAAAGCTGGCTGCTCCATACCATAATTTGGAAGTAAAGGAAATGGTTCCGTCTTTCTGGGTAAAGGTAGTTTTTTTACCATCCTCGTACTTAAGCGTAAATACGCCGTTTTTATGGGTAATAGTTCCTTCTCCTTTCAAGGCATCGGAATCTTTGTTGTTATACAGTTTAAAAGTCATATTAGCAGCGTCAATTTCCAAAACCGGATCAAACATTTCTGCCATAGGAGACCAGCTGATGTCTACATAATATTTTCCGCCGGCCAGACCGTACTGATTTACGGTCGTATCTGTATCTTCTTCCTCATTTTCCTCCGTATTATCTCCAGTCTGTTCAGGCCGATTTGTGCCCCCCTGCCCTTCATCAATGGTGGCATTGCCGCTGGGAGAACCGGATGCGCCGTAGGTCAGCGTAATCGTTACAGGCGAAAAAGAGAACGAAGATACATACCGGGTCAGCGTTATAGAACTGCCGCTGATTGTTCCGGAAATCACTGTTCCGTCTCCCGCCGTAAGAGTAATAGAACTTCTGTTTACTGTAAATGTTCCGCTTTCTGATTCATTATGCGTCTCTCCCATTACAATAAACTGAACAGAATAGCTATAGGTTCCGTTTTCACTCAAAGTCAGGCTGATCCCGTATGTAAGAGTGTCGCCCATAGCAGTTGTTGTATGGGTACCACCGTAGGTTCCATATCTGATACTGCCGCTGCCCTGCTGCTCTTCTGCCGCCTGGCTTTCTGTGGCTTCGGTGGGCGCGGATTTGCTGACAATGGCGGAGGCATCAATATCCTTCTCTATCTCTGCCTCTGAAATTTCCATTATCACATCCGTTAGTTCTCTATCTCCATACCACAGCGGATCAATAAAATGAAGCCGGCCCTCCTGTGTAATCTCAAATTCCGCAACATAGTCTCCCTCTGCTACAGCCTCGCCTTTTGCGATATAGTATACCAGAAAATAGCGTTCAGACTCTTCCTCTGACTTTTCTGCTGAGTCTGTCTCTTCTGTTTCAGAATCTGATGTCTCTGAAAGCGCTGCGCTGTAGGGTACAAAATTACCCGACTCATCTGCGCTGTTAAAACTGGCGTTTCCATACCACAGCCTGGATGTAAACGTAAGACTCTCATCCCCATAGGTAAATCCAGTGGTATTCTCTCCGTCCGCATAATGCAGTGTATATGCTCCATCCTCCAGAGTAACCGTACCGTTTCCCTTTTCCGTATCCGGGTCTGTACTGTCGTACAGCCTGAATGTCATATCCTCTGCGTCAATCTCCAGCATGGGAGTCAGCATATCGGCCATAGGAGACCAGCTGATGTCCACAGAATAAACGCCGGAAACCAGATCTCCGGACGGGGTTCTTCTGTATGCTTTGCCCGCTCCTAAATCAGTCAGAGAAAAATCTGTATCCTCCGAAAACACAAAATTTCCGTTCTCATCAATCCGCAGGTAAGCTGTTGCAGCCTCCTCCGGGCTGTTCTCCTCCGGTTCAACTGTGAATTCATATATATTTTCCAGATTTTCTGCCAACGCTCCCTCAAAATTGTATATACCGGTTACTGTTGTATCGCTTTCCGGCATCATCTTAGGCAAATTCTGCCATTCCGAAAAAATGAAATTCTCTTTCTCCGGCGCTTCCGGCGGAGCAACCGTCTCTCCTGCCTGGTATTCCTGCCGGGCAAATACTTCTCCATCTATCATGAATGTCAGGGAGTAATTGTCCTCTGCTGCCAGAGCAGATATTCCACCTGCAAATAACGCCATACTGCAGACAAGTCCTGCCGCCAGCGGTGTGATTTTTCTGAAGCGGCCTTTCTTTACATAATCCATATTGATCCTCCTTTTTTGAGTCCGCACTGCATTTGCGCGGAAGTATTTATCTATCTGAACGCCCAAGCGTTATTTCCCGCAAAAACGGCAAGCCACAAAATGTCCCTCTTCCACTTCCAGCAGCGGGCTGGGAATCTGCCCGCAGTCCTCTCTGGCTACGGGGCACCTTCCGCAAAAACGGCAGCCCACCGGCGGATTGATAGGGCTGGCTACATCTCCCTTCAGCGAGATCCTTTCCTTCTTTTTGTCTATGTCAATGGACAAAACTGCTGAGATCAGTGCTTTTGTATAAGGATGAAGAGGGTTGGCAAAAATTTTCTCTGCCTCTCCGTATTCCACTACCATTCCCATGTACATAATAGCCAGCCGGTCACAGATTTTTTTTACCACAGCCAGATTATGCGATATAAAAAGATAAGTGATCCCCATTTTTTTCTGCATATCCATCAGCAGATTCAAAATCTGCGCATGAACCGATACATCAAGAGCGCTTACCGGCTCATCGCATACCAGATATTCCGGTTTCAGTATCAGTGAGCGGGCAATCGCAATCCGCTGCTGCTGTCCCCCGGAAAAATCAGCGGGATACCGGTACAGATCCGCCTCTCCCAACCCCACATTCCGGAGCATCCGGACTGTCAGTTCTTTTCTCTCAGTCATTGTATAGCCACCCCGGATTACAAGAGGCTCTGCCACCAGTTCAAACACTGTAAACCGGGGATTTAGCGAAGAACCCGGATCCTGAAATATTTTCTGCATCCTCTTTTGCATCTGTCCGAACCGGTCTTTAGACGCTTTATTGATATCCTCTCCGTCAAACAGCATCTGCCCGCCGGTTGGTTTCAACAGCCCCAGTGTGGCATTGGCAAAAGTAGTTTTTCCGCATCCGCTCTCTCCCACCAGTCCAAAAGTTTCCCCTCTGCGGATCTGAATGGACACATCTGTCACTGCCTGCAGAAATTTTTTTCTGGCGAAAGGCACCTCTCTTTTAACAGGAAAATTAATGGAAAGTTCCCGGGACTCCACCAGTATTTCACGGTTTTGTATCATCAGCTTCCTTCCTTTCCCAGAGCCAGCATCTGACCTGCCTTCCATTCTTCATAGTTTTTAACGGCGGCATCTGCCGCCTGCATTTTTCTCCGGCGCAGGGGCATCGGGGATGGAAATAGCATCCTTCCGGCTTATCCATAGGATTAGGCAGAGAGTCCGGTATCTGCACAAAGGCTCCCTTCCCGTCTTCCAGCTTTGCCACTGCTCCCAGCAATCCTTTTGTGTAAGGATGCAGAGGATTCCGAAACAGCATACCGGCTTCGGCCCGCTCTGCAATTTTCCCACTGTACATAACGCAGATCTCATCTGCCATATGGACAACCACGCTCAGATCATGGGTGATCAGCAGCAGCGCCGTCTTATGACTCTTCTGAAGGTTCGAAAGCACATCCAGCACCTGCGCCTGAATGGTTACATCCAGAGCTGTAGTAGGTTCATCCGCGATAATCAAATCCGGATTACAGGAAAACGCCATGGCAATCAGTACTCGCTGCCGCATTCCTCCTGACAGTTCATGGGGATAAGACCGGCAGCGGGCCGGCGCGTCCGGCACCCCAACCAGCTCCAGAGCCTGAATGGAGTATTTTCTTGCCTCTTTCTTTCCCACTTTTAAATGCCGGATAAATATCTCATCCAGCTGCTTTCCTACTGTCATAACCGGATTCAGCCCGGAAAGAGCGTCCTGAAAAATCATGGAGATTCTCTTCCCTCTCAAGTCCTGCATCTCCTTCTCGCTCAGGTTTCTGGTATCTCTTCCGCAGACCTCCAGCTTATCTGCCCGCACTATGGCCCCTGTATTTCCCAGCAGTTTCATAGCTGCCAGCGAAGTTACGCTTTTACCGCATCCGCTTTCTCCCACCAGAGCAAGGCATTTTCCCCTGTCAACAGAAAGATCAATCCCCTCTACCGCCCGGATCAGGCCCTGATTATCTGGAAATACAACTTTCAGATTTCTAATATCAAGCACCCGCTCGTTCATGGCTGCCTCCTTTCGCCTTTCCGTCATCCATGGATTGAAAAACTTCCTCCAGGTATCGATTATTTATCTGTTTGTAAAGAACATATACGCCGCTTTTCCGCTTCATTTTAGGATTCAGAATCTCCTCAATGGCAAGGCCCAGCCTCATAAATGCAAACACAGACAGGAAAATTCCAATGCCCGGAGCCAGGATCGTCCACCAATGCCCGAACAGCATGGAACCTCCGCTTTGAGCGTCCGCCAGCATTTTCCCCCAGCTGATAGCAGTAGGATTTCCCAGTCCCAGAAAGCTGAGCCCCGCTTCCGCAATCATAATACCGGCGCAGGTCAAAGCTGTATTCATCACCACCAGATGGGATACTCCCGGCAGTATATGGCGAAACATGATATAGCTTTTTTTTGCGCCTGCCAGTTCAGCTGCCTTTACATAATCGGAATTTTTCAGCAGCAGCACCTGAGAACGGACCACCCGGGACAGACTCTGCCATCCAAACAGAACAAACACCATAACAATTACCACATAGCTGTGTCCGAAGATATTCGTAATCACAATCGTCAAGGGCAGTGTGGGAATCACAATCATAATATCCACAATCCGCATCAGAAGCATATCCACCACTCCACCCAGATATCCTGCTGCCACTCCCAGCACAGATCCCAGTACCGCAATAGCAAGTCCGGTGACAATTCCTACCAGCAGGGACACCCTGGTTCCATAAATCAACATGCTGAACATGTCCTGTCCGGTGGTAATGGATGTTCCCAGCAAATGCTCCAGGCTGGGAGCGAGCCCCTTATCTGCTCTCTGCGCCACATCATATGGATCATAAGGGGCAATCACCGGGGCAAAAACCGCAGTCAGAAGCAGCAGCAAAACAATTATCAGTCCCAGCCGTCCCTGCCTGTGATACCAGATCTTTTTCAGAAAACCCGCTGTATTTCTTCCCATGCTTTTCAGATTATCTGCCATTCCTCTCATCTCTTTTCTCCCAGTGTTACCCGGGGATCCAGCAGGCTGTAGCACAGATCAGTAATCAGATTTGCCGTCAGCGCAAAAGCTGAAAGAAAAATCATAATCCCCATCATAAGCGGGTAGTCATTGTTATTATTCGCCTCCAGAAACAGCGTGCCTACTCCGTTCCAGTTAAAAATCTGTTCGATCACCACAGAGCCGCCGATCAGACCGGAGATGCTCATCCCCAGACTGGTGGCAATGGGCAGCATGGCATTGCGGAGCGTATGCTTATAAATAACTCCGGCATTAGAGATTCCTTTTGCCTTGGCCGTGATAATAAAGTTTTCGCCCGACACTGCAATCACACTGTTTCGGGTATTCTGGGCATAGGAAACGATGCCTCCGATCACCATACTGATCACAGGAAGCGCCGCATTATAGGCCACTCCCAGCACGCTCTCCAGGTTCCACCTGAAATTAGAGACCATGTTCTGATCTGTATAGGCAGGAAAAATCTCCCACTGAAATCCCAGAAAGAAAGATAGGAGCAGCGCAATAAAAAAAGAAGGGACGGCAGTTGTGACGGTCGATGCATTCATCAGTGCCCGATCCTGCCATCTGCCCCGCTTCCAGGCGCAGAAGGCTCCGATCAAGAGTCCGAAAAGCAGAGACAGCAAAAGACTGGACACGGACAGCACCAACGTCCAGGGAAGCCTCTGAAAAATCAGATCAATCACTTTCGGGCTTCCGGATTGATAAGAGGTCCCCAGATCTCCCCTGCACAGATCTGACACATACCTTACAAACTGGGACCAGGTGCTTCCATCCAGTCCGTACTGTTCTCTGGTAATCTGTTTAATCACCTCATACTGCTCATCGGACATATTCCCCTGTGCCGGATAGTACCGGGCACAGGGATCGTCCACACCGATTCTGGGAATGAAAAAACACAGCGTCACTACTACTGCGAACACAAAAACTGTATAGAGAATCCGTTTGATCACATATACTTTTCCCATTCCCTATTCCACCCTCTCAAGATTGCTTAATGTTTCGTTGTTAAATACAGTCTGTCCTGCCTCCACCACATATCCGGTAAAGCGGTCAGTTCTGGCCACAGACAGCACTTTTGCGGAATACAGCGGAATTTTATAATAACTCTCCGCCGTTTTCATCTGAAGTTCTTTGATCAGTTCCACTTTCAAATCCTGATTCAAGGTATATCGCATTTCATCAATCAAATCTGTCATTTCTTCGTCCTGGTATTTTCCATAATTAGAGGAACGCTCCTGGGTAACAAAATGGGCCCGGTACATGGTATCCGCATTAGCCAGAGATAAGATCACCGACTGCACTGTCATATCGAAATCGCCGCTATACAGATAGGTGTTTTCCGGCGTAGAGCCTCCGGCTTTATACCGCACCTCTATTCCCACTTTTTCAAACTGCCGCTGGAGATAAGCCACCAGATCCTGCTGTCCCGCCGCCGCGATAATTTCAAAGCTAATCCTTTCTCCGTCAAGCATTCTGTATCCGTCTTCATCTTTCTCCGGATACAAAGAATCGAGAATTTCGTTGGCTCTGGCAAGTTTTGTCTCCCTGTCCCCTTTCAGTATATTGGAAGTCTCATTATAAAGAGTCTGGTTGGATTCTAAAATCAGGCCGGCTGAGGCAGTAGTTCCCGCACCGTTAAGCACCTTTTCCACAAGTTCTTCCTGATCTATAGCCAGCGCCAGCGCTTCTCTAAACCGGATGTCTCCAAGAAGCAGTTTCATTCCCTGATTATAGGGATCGGGAGGATTTACATTCAGCACCAGAGAAGTAACGTATGTACCATCTGACTGAGCCACATAAATATCCTTTTCCTGTTCAAACAGCGACAGATAGTTTGAACTGATGGAGGTATCCAGCATATCCACATATCCCTTCAGCAAAGCAAAAATAGCCGTATTGGAATCCAGATAAAGCATAAGCTTAATCTTATCCACCTTATACAGCGGTCCCCCATCCTCATCCTTCAGATGATAGTCAGAATTTCTATCCAGCGTAATCATCTGGGCATTGGTTTCTTCCCGATTTAAAATCCAGGCACCGCTTCCCACCGGCTGCTGATACTGTTTCAGAAATTCTCCCTGAGGATTTTTATTGTTCAGCTGCTGCTGTTCAGTGACCAGCGGCTTCCAGATATGTTCCGGCAGGATCAGGATCGTATTAAATAAGGTTGTCACTCCGCCCAATACCTTGTTTACCAGGAGGTACATCACCGTATCTTCCTCTCCTTCTTCTATCGGAAAGGTTCCGCTGTAGTCCGGATGCTCTGCCGTAAACATCCCCTGTTTTACCAATTCTCCTCCGGATGACTGATGTCTCAGATCCGCCGTCCATGCCAGCGCCCCCGCATGGTTGCTCAGGGCATTGTCTGTAGCCACATCGAAGGTATAATACACGTCCTCCACGGTCAGTTTTTCTCCATCCGACCAGTAAATATTATCGTAGAGTTCTACCCGCACCGCCATATAGTCCTCAGGGGAAGCGCTGTAATATTCTTCTACCGCGCTGTAATCTATAGCCCCATCATATGTCCCGTCCACAGTCAGGGGACGGCCTTCCAGATCCACATAACACCACTGCTTTGCTGTCAGGGGCTCATAGTTTCCCGTGTCTTCGTCATAGGAAAACAAGGTATTGTACAGCATACTGGCTATTGTAGGGGCTATGCCGTCCCTGGAGAGCCAGGGCATAAAAGAGACAGGAAAAGAAGTTCCCACATAGCCCACATATAAGGTGGAAGAAGCATCTGTCTTTCTGGAAGCAATGGAGGTATTGCCGCAGCCTGACAGGCATAGAATCGTCAGGGCAAGAACAAACGCCAGCGCGGTTTCTCCGCGCCTTCTATTCTTCAGTCTTCTCACCGCCTGTCACCTCTGGTATGGGATACTCCAGTCTCTTTCCAAATCCGTTTCCGGATGCGGAGTTATCATAAATTTCTTTGATATGAAACAGATACGCAGGATACTGAAGCCATCTGCTCATGTCCGGCGTGTGGTACACATCGTGCTGGGCGTTTATAAATTGCTGATACAGTTCTCGTTTTCCCGAACTGTTTTCATCGTAGATTTCCACATATCCTTTCAGTTTATAGGAAATGCCAGGAGGCTGATGAAACAGCAGAGCCGCCTCTTTATTTGCCTGATAATTAATCCAGCTGTGTCGTTTTGCCATTTCCAAACTTCCCAGCCTTGTCAGGTCTACTCTGTCCCAGGCCTCTTCTCCGTACATATAGCGTATCAGAAGTTCCATCCCACGCTGTCCGTAAGTCCTATCCTCCGGATCATACGTTCTGATGTGGGCCGTATAGGCCTCCAGAGTCTCTTCCAGATATTCATCTTTGGGCAGAAAACCCACTCCTTTAATACTGGCATTCGGCCCGGCCGGCCCCCATGAGACAAAAGCCGGTTCATGAGAGCAGAAATCCAGGAACATTCTTTCTTTCGATTTCACAACTCCACTGTACATCTCCATAACATGTCTGGCCCTTGCCTTAAAAGCCCAATCATAAAATTTCTGTGCTGATTCCATATCGTCCTCCCTTTTTACTCTTTTATGGTTACGCTGCATTCATACCGAGTCAGGCCTTCCGACCTACGCACCCGCAGTTCTTCCAGGGTCAGACTTCCTTCCTGGCTGCAGATACCCGGCGGAACGGTAGATACCTGATTCAGCCCCCTTTCACCTGTTTCAGGATGATCCGGATACTGCTTCACATAAGAATCTTCTGTGCCTACCACCAGCACTCCTGTTTCCACAAAACCGTCTGCCGCCGTTTCATAACTGCCGTCAGAGTAAAGTTTCAAAGTTACGTCAAAATTTTCTCCCTCTGTTCCCGTCCCCTTTCCCTCAAACTCTGCCAGAAGCCCGGGCTCTTGTATCCTGGTAAATTCCAGTTCGCTGCGCTGATCGTCTCCCGGCTGGGCTATTACTGGTACTGTCAGAGTACTGTCATCCGCCACCGCGCCAGAAAGACGGTCCAATCCTTCCGGTTCCAGAGCCAGCTGGTCAATATTCACTCCATAATTCCCCGTCTCCCACGCAAATTTCAGATTTCCGTTTTCTTCATAGCTGATCTGGTGCAGATAAGTTTCATCCTCATAAAAGGAAATGGAATGGCGGTATGTAATATTTTCTTTTCTTACTTCCGCCTCATAGCTTCCGGTCTGAAATTCTGTGGAAGTATCCGGCGCATCATAATTTTCCGGTACAATATAGGCAATCAGCTTTGCCCCCGGATGATCCTCCGAGGTAGTAGTAGCCTTGGCCGATCCGTAATAAATGTAATCGCAGCCGGTAAAATCCAGACTTCCGTCTTCCTGTACCTCAAAGGTGCTGGTAAGACCGTCTGACACGCTTTTCTCCTCTCCATTGATGCTGTCATATACCATGATGTAATCTCCATCGGATGCCTGAAAAGTCCCCGAACTTTTGTTTGTTTCAAAATCAAGGGTATTAGAAAAAAGGAAATTCCCTTCTTCATCCAGCTGAAGATAAATAGTAAGATTCATGCCCAGATCTGTCAGATCAATATAATATTCATTAGCTACGTCTTTTGTATCCGATCCTTGTGACTCTCCAGACGCGCTGCACCCTGCCGTTCCAAGGGCAAGGAGAGCCGCAGCCAGGACGAGTTCTTTTCTTGCTTTTCTTTTCTTCATCATTCTTCTTCCGTACCTTCAGAAATACTCTCCGGTTCTGCCCCGTTTTCTTCGCTTTCCTCTTGAACTTTCTCCTCTTTCTTCACCAGTTCCATTTCTGTATCGGCGCCGCCTGTAGGAAGGCTTCCCTCCAGATACCCTTCCCTATCCTCCATGCCAAAGACAGCGGTAAAGCCGCCCAGTTCTTCACAATCAAAACTGATCTGCGCTCCTTCCAGTTCATAGGTACCTTCCGCTTTCAGCTCCGGCATTTCTCCTCCCCCTTCCAGGCTCACTTCCATGGGGGCCCTGTAATAGTCAAATGTCCCGTCCTCATGCAATGTAAGATCTATCGCCACATCACATCCCATAGCCTCGATGGTTTTCTCGCCGGAATAGGTACCATACAAGTCAAACACTGCCACATCCAGGCTGGCTGAAATTGTCTCATCCTGAGACAGCGCTGCCACAATGGTAGTGATCCCGTACCCAGTCCCTGTAATCACCCCATCCTCTGAGATCTCTGCTACTGTATCATCATAGGAAGAATATAAAATATCCT
>DSTFC04002__coassemble_803_pt1 | contig 29656 bp, 30 predicted proteins | sample DSTFC04002__metabat2_high_PE_043 | metagenome-assembled genome bin DSTFC04002 | reverse complement strand
CTCTCCGGCGGGAGTGGGGTTGATGGCCGTTACCAGCACCAGCTTGCCGTCTTTTTTATCGGTCTCTTTCAGCATGTTGTAGTCGATTTTCGCTTTGTACTTTCCGTACTGCTCCAGGTACTTGTCATCAATACCTGCTTTTGCGGCGATCTCGGTGATCGGCGCCATGGTTGTCTCCTGCGCGATTTCAATGTCTGTTTTGAATCCCATTTTGTAAAACTCTCCTTTCTTTTCTGGCGTCAGTTTTATCAGATTCCCCGGCAGAATTCCTTCTCCTCAACCGAAAAAACTTCCGGAGCGAACGCCCTTCTCCTAACCCCTATATTAAAATAAATACCCTGTAAATTCAACCAGTATTTCAATTCTTTCTGCGTTTACAGGTGCTTTAATATACCGATCAGTATATCGCAGGCCACCACCAGGTCTTCCGCATGAAAAGCGGCCGCGAAATTGTCGCTGAAAAGGATCTGGGAGGATGGAGGAAATTCGTCATCTCCCTCCCAGAGCAGGAACCGGATTGCATAGCCCGGAAAAATTTCAAACTGAAATCCCACATCCCCTTCTTTTATGGGGATGGCCCCCATCGCTTCACAGGCCTTCCGGAAAGCCTCCAGCCTGGTACCGTAGGAATAGGCCAGCCGCATCATGCAGCGGCCGTTAAACTGACGGTAATAAACTTCTCCCCAGGGCACCTCCCGGTAGGTAAGAAACTTCCCGGTACCGCTGCTCTTGGCTCCCTCCAGCAGAAAGCGGACCAGCAAAATCTTGGCCGGATTCATCTCCGCCACCGGATCGTATCCGTATTTTTCATCCAGGCATTCTGCCTGAAACTCTGGATAAGCAGCCAGATAGGATCTTCCCATAAAGGATACCGAAAACGCCTGTTTTTCCGCGTCAAAATGAAATCCTGTTCTGGCGCTGATCTCCTCCGGATCTGCCTTCCGGTAAGCATCCAGATAATGCTCCAGGGGGACCAGTTCTTTATTGTTGTTCTTCTCTATCTCAATCGTCATAGGTTCCTCCGCTTATTTAAAGGTCAGTGAGGGGAACAGGGAGGCATCCGTATGGGGCAGGAAACAGGAGGCTACAAATTCGTCCATATATCCCGGTTCATTGGAAAGCTCCAGATAGGTCATATTGTGGGAAATCTCCACTACCTTCCACTCTGCCTCATTGGAAATCAGCATGGTGTAGGCTCCCGACAGGGAGGAGTTTCCGATATAATGGAACTTTTCAATGGGAATATCCGGGAACATACCGATGTTTACTGCGTTTTCCATGTTAATGCCGCTTCCGATTCCGCCCGCCACATATACGTCGTCAATCATATCCACTGTAAAATCCAGGGATGTGAGCATAGTGCGGATGGCGGAGAAAATCGCCCCTTTGGCCCGCATAAAGCTGTCTATATCTACCTCGTTGATCTCCACGTCCTTCACGGAGCCGGCATCCTCCTGGAACACCAGCACATAGCTTCCCATTCCGTATTTATCATGGCGGATACGCTTTCCCTCCCGGATAAATTTTCCCTTGGGATTAATGATGCCGCAGCGGAACAGTTCGCTGATCAGATCGATGATGCCCGAACCGCATACTCCCACCGCTTTCTGTCCCTCGTCTCCGATAATGGTCAGAGTGGGCTCCATGGTTTCCTCGTCAATCACGCAGGCTTCAATGGCTCCGTCTGTAGCCCGCATTCCGCAGCTGATGTCTCCTCCCTCAAAAGCCGGGCCCGCCGAGCAGGCGCAGCTCATCATGAATTCATTGTTACCGAACACCAGCTCCCCGTTGGTACCCAGGTCAATGAAAAGAGACATGGACGGTCTGTTCCAGATGCAGCTGGCAAAGGTGCCCGCCGTAATATCGCCTCCCACGTAGCTGCCGATATTGGGAGCCATAATCACCCGGGCATGGGGGAAAATATGGATCCCCAAATCCTGGGCGTGCACGCAGGTGGTTTCAAAGAAAGTGGGAATATAGGGCTCCATACGAATCGGATCCGCATCCACTCCTACCAGCAGATGGTTCATAGTGGTATTGCCGGCTACGCACATACGGTAAATCATCCGGGATTTAATGCCGGCTCTTTTGCTCATCTGTATAATCAGGGGATTCAGAGTTTCCTTTATGACCGCATCCTGCAGTTTCTTTCTGCCGCCCGGTTTCATGGATTCAATGATTCTATTGATCACGTCCGCACCGTACCGGATCTGACCGTTTCCGGTGGATCCCTTAGCCAGAATTTTGCCTGTCCGCATGTCCACAATCAGGGCCGCCACAGAGGTAGTACCGATGTCCACCGCCAGTCCGCAGAGTTTCAGGGTCTCGTCCGGAGGACAGATATCCAGCACCTCCACCTTATCCTCGTTTCTGCGGATCACACACTGTACATCAAAATTATATTTTCGAAGCGTTTCCGCCATGTTTTTCATCACAAAAAACGGGATCTTGACCTGCTCCGCCCAGCATACTCTCTGGACAGCCCTGGTCACCCGCTCCAGATCCGGCATGGTATCCTCCAGGGTAGGGGGATCCATGGTCACTCTCACCTCGTCCAGATCATTGGCAAATTCAATTCCTGCCGCTTCTATTTCTGATTTTGTTTTTTCAAAAATCGCGACTTCCTCGGCGGTATCCAGATCCGCCACTTTCATTCTTCCCTTATAGGCTGAGGCAATATCCGGAACCATTACCTCCACATCCGAAATGATTTTACTGATACAGGCCAGTCTCCAGCCCTGGGCATATTCTTCCTCAGAAATATGCAGGGTTTTCTTGGAATCCAGCTCTCCGCTTAAAAGCTGCACCCTGCATTTTCCGCAGGCTCCGTTTCCTGAGCAGGGAGCGTCTATGGCTACATTTGTTTTTCTGGCGACTTCCAGAAGACTCTCCCCCGGAGAGACAAACGCTTCCACATCTTCGCCGTCTTCGAACTTAAATGTTACTTTATACATAGCCGTGTCCTTTCACTGTAAAAAAAAGGAGCTGCCGCAAAAAAATTTACGGCGGCCCCTTTCATTGTTTCATTAGATTTCCAGATAGGAATCTGCGTACAGAGTGTTGCCCTTGAATACGTCGCAGGATTTAATGGTCTCCATCAGACGAAGGTCGTTGGGGTTCACAATGGCAGAGGTAAGACCCTGCATCATAGCCATAGCTACCAGAGCAGAATCCATAATGGGACGGATGTGCTTGGGCATACCGTTGGAGTTGTTGGACAGTCCGCCGGTAGAATTCAGACCCATATCGCTGAACATCTTGATGCACTCCAGAACCTGCATCTGCTTGTCCTGCATACCCTTTACTACCAGGAATAAGGGATCGAACCAGATGTCCTCTGCTTCCATTCCATGCTCCAGACCTCTCTCCAGAAGAGTCTGGCAGAATGCCATACGCTCATCGTTGTCCTTGGCAATTCCTTCACCGTTGCACAGAGCGATACAGATTGCATCGTTGGCTGCCGCCAGATCCAGATACTCAATTCTTCCTGCCGCGTCAGCAGAGTTTACGATGGGTTTTCCTTTGGCACGGTTATATACAGAGATACCTGCCTCGATAGCCTTCTTGTTGGAAGTATCAAGAGCCAGCGGAACATTGTCAAACTCGCCCTGAAGAAGCTGCACAACCCACTTCATCAGATCTTCGCCGTCGCTCTCTGCCGGTCCGATATTAACATCCAGATAGGTAGCGCCTGCATCCAGCTGCTGTTTTGCTCTCTGCAGAATCGGCTCCGGATCTCTTCCGGTAAAAGCTTTGTTGATGATCGGAGCGGTGGTGGAAAGTCTCTCACCAATTACTACAAATTTTCCCATTGTCTTTCTCCTTTTTCTTTAATTTATTCTTACTGCATATCCTTCAGGAATTTAACAAGCTGAACAGCCTCTCTGGGCGCTACAATAATCTCCCAGCCGGGCATCTTGGCTTCCAGTTCCCCCTTCAGCACAGCTACCTTTCCGGGGATGCACAGCTTACGGCATTTAATCTTGCCTGCGATATCCTGCTCCTCAAAGAACTTGGCAATGGAGGTTGAGGAGAATTTACCGGCTGCCCAGGAAGTCAGCACGGAAAGTCCGCCTGCGTCATTGATAATCAGGTTGCAGGGAACGCCGGATCTCTCCAGCTCGCCGGATACCACGAAATAGGTAAGAGCAAAGTCTACCGTGGTCAGGCAGATAGAATTCTCGTCTCCGCCGTTGATGGGGTAGATGCCGGGAGCCACCTTCATGGGCTTCTGCGGGTCGGTGTACAGGTTCTGTCTCAGACCGTACAGCGGCAGAGCTCTTGCGTAGCTCATCTCATCGGTAATTACGATGGAACCGTACTTCACAGTGAACAGGGACAGCAGGGCCGCCTGCAGATGAGCGTCTCCTCTTGCCAGCTTGGCCGCATTTACGATAGAAGGATAACCGCAGGTTCTGTTTCCATCCTTAATAGCCGCTCTTCTGAACTGAACCGTGGTAGCGAAAGCTGCCTTGATGGAAGAAGTACATGCGTTGAACAGCAGATTCTTGTTGCCCAGTTTCTCCAGAGCAGCCAGAGTATCGTACAATTCATCCTCGTTCTCGCCGAATACGCCCAGAGCCACGCCGGCTTCTGTGGCGATCTTGTTCATCTCCTCATAGTTTGCGGGAGTAGCTCCGTTCAGGATGGGTTTCGCGTCCTTGCAAACATCCAGAGCAGCCTTTGCAACTGTCGGATCGTCTACGCCAAGGATCAGCACTCTTCCATGTCCGGAAACCTTCTTAACCAGCTCTACATAGCTGTCAGCGCCGCTGGCCGCGTCGTAATCCACATAAATCATCTCGGAGTACATACGCTCACCGATACGCTCGTAATCAACCACCTTCAGCTCTTCCAGAGCCTTGTCAACAGCAGCAGCATCCATGCTGTTGGTCAGATCGGTGGCGTATCTGGTCTTATTCACGAAAGTCTTCTCGTGACGGAACAGTACGGTCTCGCCGCCCAGTGTGATCTCCTCATCGCCGGCGCCAACCTTGATGGTCTTCATGGGCGGAGCAGTAGCCTCGCTCATGGCTGCCTTTGCTTCCTCAGAGAAATAGGGGCAGGCGTCAATGCTTACCGCACCCTGGGCAACTTTCATGGAGAAAGCCATACAGGTGGGTGAACCGCACTCTTTACAGTTTTTCTTCGGTGATAATTTGAAAATGTCAAGACCTTTCAATGCCATTTTTCTTTTCCTCCTTCTATCTCAATTAAACCAATGCCTTGATCAGCTTTGAGACTGTCGCAACTGATTCCGGATGTTTCAGAATAACTGCGTTTGAACCGGAAGCCAGATCCGCTACCGCAGTCTCTACTTCCATATCAATTCCGCGCTCCTCAAGGGATCCCCACTCGGGCATATCCTCTTCGGTAGCAACAGACTCTTTCACGCTCCATGTCTCAGAAGCTACAGGAGTAATAATCGGCATCTGAAGGGTGGCATCATCCTGAGTAAGCGCAGCGGCTTTGATACGGTCCATGGTGGAAACCACATACTCATATCCGTAACCGGCAGCGGCAGTACCCACGTTCATCATAATGGATTTTCCATCCACACCAAGCTGAGTCAGCAGAACATTCAGCTGTTTTGCCAGGTTGATATCATCAGCAGACTCCGCGCCTACGATCTGTTTGTAAGCCAGACCGGCGGAAGCGCCGATATTTTTGTAATTTTCTTCTTTTGCAGCCAGTAAAACCGCATTTTTGCCCTGGAGGGCTTCAGCAGCCTTAGCCAGCAGCTCCGCATCCTTCTCCACGTTTTTGCATCCGCATACTACCAGAGGAAGATCTACAGCCGCGGCCACATCCTTCACGATCTGAACCAGCTCTTCAGTGGGCTTGTTCTCGCCGTTGGGATCTCCGCCGTCCAGACGGATGCTCAGGAAATCAACTCCCTCAAAGGTAGCTGCCTTCTTGGCCATGTCCACAACCGTCTCGCATCCTTCGTAGTATTTGCGTACGCACTCCGGCTCCTCAGCCAGGCCGCCGTCGGTGATCTCAATACCCACCTTGGGGGCATTCTCGATGGGAGCGTCAAATGTATAGAAAGGCAATACATTCTCGCCGCCCAGAGTGATCGCTTTGTCACCAGTACCCATGGTCAGGGTGTTAATGCTGGCACTGAATTTTCCAGATTTTGCTGTAAATGGCATTTCTACTATACCTCCTTAAAATTATATCACCGGCACCAGGCTCTGGCAAAACCAGGTGCCGGAATGTTGCACATATTGCTTAGACTCGCAAACGCTTCGCTTTTTGCTCGTTAAGAAATCACGCTGAATATGTTCCGACGCCTGCAGGCAGGCTCTGTCACATATTCATCGCTGGGGGAATTTGCAATACAAATTCCCCCGAAAAACGCTTCGCGTTTTTTGATTTCTTACATCATCGGTTCCATGGTGAGGGCGGGATGACCCTTCTCTTCCAGGAACGCGTACAGGGTCTCGGGATCTTCCGCGATCGTCTCATCGCCGATCATATCTGTGAAGTTCTCGATACCGTACAGTTCTTTCGCGGTCTCATTCAGACGCTCCGCAACGCTCTCTTTCAGCTCCTTGGGCATCCATACGATACGGGCAACGCCGCCCTCTGCCTTCATGAACTTCTTGGAAGCGATGAAGTGACGTCCGTGTCCCATGAAGCCGGGGGTCTGCACGCCGCCGCCGGTCATGGAAGCCAGCTCGGAGAAGGTCATGCCGATGGGGGTCATGCCTGCGTACTCACGGTTGGCAATGCACACGCCGTTGGACAGAGGCTCGATACCGCAGATACACTCGAAGCATCCGCAGCTGGTCATGGGCTTCTCAATAATGGAGTACAGAGATACGTCATCCAGAGCGCCCTGGGAGAATTTCCGCACGGCCTCATTTACATCCTCATACTCACCGATTCTCTCGTCGATCAGTTTTTCCTTGGTGATAACCTGGCAGGGACCCTGGGGATCCAGCTGGTTGGTTGCCTTTGCGTCCAGCCATGAAACAGCGCCGCAAAGTCCAAGTCTCTCCGGTGTAACCACACATACGTGGGACGGGGAGAATGCCTGACACATGATGCAGCTGTAGTAAACGTCCACAGACTCGTCTGTCATGGTGTTCAGTCTCTCGTCACGCTTGTCAAAAGCAGGAATAGCCAGCTCATGACGAACCTTGGTGCAGTCTTCCGGATTGGTATAAATCTTAACCTGGCACTTGTCCACAACAGCCGCGAACTCGCTCTTTACCTTTGCGTAAAGAACCTCGCCCAGATGTTTCAGACGGAAGCCGGCATTGAAAGTATCCTTGCTGATACGGATACGTATCATATCACGCTGTCCGGTATGCATCATACCTTCCACGCAGTTTAAGTAGCTGTGGAACTTACGCTCGAACACCGGCTCAAAGTCGGCCTGCATGGTCTTGCCGGCTACTTCCACCACATAGGCGATGGACTGCTTGGAGCCAACCGGCATCTCATCAATGTCCGGTCCGATCAGCTCGATCTTGTGATCCTCTACCTCGGAAGCTTCCTTCATCTGTACCAGCTCGGCACAGTCCACACGGGAGCCGTCAAACTCTACCTGCATATCGCCGCGGCGGATAATCTCGCCCTCGAAAGCGGAAGCGAAAGCTACCGGGATATCGATATTGGTGATCTTGATCTTGATGTCTCTGGCCTCCAGAGAAGTCGCGTTGAATTTGGAAACATCTTTCTGCACAATCAGGCTCTTGGGAACGCTGAAGGTTTCCTCGTTGGTGATTACCGGGAAGCCAAGAGCGATAGCGCCGGCACCGGCTGCCACAATCACTTCATCCAGCGGAGCGAAAGCATTTACAAATGCAGGTACGCGCTCCATAGTGTACTTCATTAGTCCGGCCGCGTCTCCGCCCTGGATGTTGCCGAAGATCAGAGCGGCTCTTACAGCTACGGAAACCACATGGATTACAGAAGTTACATCCTTGCCCAGAGGAATCACACGCACATTGGCGCCGGTCTTGTAGCCCAGCTCCTGGCACTGATCAATGATGCCGCCCACCAGAGTAACCAGGATACCCTGTGCCTGATAGGATTTTACCAGATCAACGCCTTCCTGTGCTGTGGGAGCCGCGCCGAGGATTACCGCAACGCCGGGGATATCGCCTGTTACAAGGGGCACGCCCAGCTCACGGATCACTGCGTCAGCCAGATGGCCGTAGCAGGGAGCCTCGTAGGGTGTGGGATTGTCGATGTATTTCAGAACCTCGATAAACTCAGCGCAGAGAGCTGTCGCGATACCGCTCATAAAAGCGTCATGCAGCTTCTGCTCTCTGGTCATCAGAGTTTTTACCACGCCCAGGGCTTCCTTCAGTTCGCCCAGATTTCCCACCTTTGTTCCGGTCACGCCGAAATAACAGGGAAGGCTGTAGGCGGTGTCCGGGAAAGCAACCGCTTTGTCTGCTCCGTGCTGTGCGATGGCAGCATCGATCGCCTGCTCTGTCAGTCCGTAGACCGCATCGTTACCTTTAAAGATTACATCAAATAAAGTCAATGTACTGTCCTCCAATCATTTACACGCTTCCATGCGCGATTTAATTATCTTAATCTCCTCCACTGCCTCGGGGCTGAAATCATAGGGGGATTTTCCCTGCCGGTCCGCGTCCATCACATCCGCGTTAAGATGCACAAAGCCAAGCAGATCTTCAGCCGGGATCTTTTCCCTGACAAAAGCCTCATCCTCCGGTCCTCTTACCTTATTGGCAACCACGCCTACCCGCTTCACGCCCAGGCCTTCCGCCAGCCGCTTTACGTTTTTGTAGGTCTGTACGCTTCTGGCTCCCGGTTCGATCACCACCACAAACTGATCCATTCCCTGGGTGGTTCCTCTTCCCAGATGCTCCAGCCCTGCCTCCATATCCATGATCACCACATCGGAGCTGCGCAGCATCAGATGATTGATAATTCGTTTCAGCATCACATGCTCCGGGCAGACGCAGCCGCTGTTGGCGGTCTCCACCGTGCCCAGAACAAGGAGCTTCACACCGTTGCACTTCCTGGCATATTTGTCTGGAATATCATCCACCTTGGGGTTAATGCGGAACACCTTGTTAAATTCATCGGCGCCGGTCCGCTCCTCCACCAGTTTCCGCATTTTGGAAATGGGGACTATCTGATCCAGCTCCTCCTCCGAGAAGCCCAGGGCCAGCCCAAGGTTTGCATCCGGATCCACATCGGCCGCCAGCACGTTTTTTCCTTCATCCGCATACAGTCTGGCCAGCGTGGCCGCGAAGGTGGTCTTTCCCACCCCGCCTTTTCCGGTTATTGCAATTTTCATAGGATAATCACCTCAGTCAAAATATGTCTGTCAGATTCCGATCGCGCGTCTCTTCTCCTCAATCCGCTCGATCATCTTGTCAACCAGTTTCTCAATATCTGTCTCCACAGTATAAGCAGCTTCCACCCAGTCTCTGATGCCATCGGTCAGCAGGCCTGCAACCTGTTCAGAGCCGGAAACGTAGGGATCAACGCCCAGGAACGTATCGATACCGGTCGCTACCACGTAGTTTCCGATGGAAACAGCCTTCTCGGACATCCACTCGGGAGCGCAGCCCACAACCGGAAGCTGAGAAATATTCAGTCCGGAATCTTTGGCCAGCGTAGCCACCAGAACCATCATACGGGAAATATCCACGCAGGAACCCATATGAAGTACAGGCGGGATATCAGCCAGCTCGCATACTCTCTTTAAGCCGGCGCCGCAGAGATCCTTGGCAGCCTTGTCCATCAGGCCGGCTCTGGCAGCTGCCTGAGCGGAACAGCCGGAAGCAACCACGATGATATCGTTGGCAATCAGTTTCTTCATCAGCTCAATATGAGCGGTATCCGGTCTCACCTTGGGATTGTTGCAGCCAACCATAGCAACCGCTCCGCGGATAACGCCGGAGGTAATGCAGTTGATCAGCGGCTTGGTGGTGCCGGTCTCGTCTACCTGAGAGTTGGTTACCTTATCCAGAGTCTTTACAATAGCCTCTACGGAATATCCAACCGTAGCTTTCTGCTTCATGTCGGGAATATGTACCAGTTCAGGTTTTCTGTTCTTAAAGTTCTCAATGGCCATCTTCACAATCGCCTTGGCGTTCTCGTCCGCGGTCTCCGCATGGAAACGGATAAACTCGGAATCCGGCATCTGGGCGATGGGAGAAGTGGTCACGAATTTTGTATGGAAACATTTGCTCAGGGGCCCAAGAGCCGGGAAGATACACTGTACATCCACAACAATCGCCTCGCAGGCGCCGGTCAGCACCACGTTCTCCTGCTGCAGGAAGTTTCCTGCCATGGGGATACCGCGGCGCATAGCCACTTCGTTGGAAGTACAGCACACGCCGGATACGGTAATACCCTTCGCTCCCATCTCCTTGGCATAAGCGATCATCTCCGGATCATCCGCGTATTCGCAGATCATCTCGGAAAGTGACGGATCATGTCCGTGTACTACGATGTTTACATTGTCGGCATTCATTACGCCCAGGTTGGCCTCTGTGTCAATGGGCTTGGGAGTTCCGAACAGAACATCGGAGAACTCCGTTCCTGCCATGGAACCGCCCCATCCGTCGGACAGACCGGCCCGCAGGGACTGACGGATCAGCGCCGCCGGCTCAGAAGAACATCCCATGTGAGTCATATGAAGAGAACAGGAAACCTCTCTGTCAATGGCTCTGGGCGCGATCTCCTCTTTCTGCCACAGATCCTGGGTGTGCTGAGGCGCTCTCTTCAGGAAATTCTGATTTCCGAACACCTTGCCGTACTCGCTCAGGCCCAGGAAAGCCATCTCATGGGCCAGATCATAGATATCCTTGCCCTCAGTCTCCACGCCCCACTCTTTCGCGATCCGGATCAGCTTCTCAGGATCCTTTACCTTGTAGGGGCCTTCCGGCTTCGCGCAGTACAGCGTATGGCAGATTTCACGGCCGTGGTCGGAGTGGGTAGCAGATCCGCCGGCAGTGAATTTCAAATAGTTACGGGCAACAATACCATGGGCGTCACATCCGCAGATACCCCGGGGTGCTTTCGGAGTAATGCGGCAGGGTCCCATAGAACAGATGCGGCAGCAGATACCCTTCTCGCCAAATTTGCAGTGGGGCGTCTGGTTTGCCACACGATACTGCCATGCGTCAGCTCCCACCTTCTTTCCAGTCTCAAGCAAACGGTTAGTCGCCGCTTCAAACTCCTCAACCGTTGTCAGTTTAAAATCTCCCATTACTTACCTCCTTAGTTATAATCATCCTTCACGGACTTTTTACAAACGGGATATACCTGTAAAACCGTCCGGCGCCTACAGCCCCAGCTTGTCCATAATCTGATACAGCGCTTTTCTCACCGGAGAATCAGCGGGAAGCTCTACAGTCGGCTTTCCTTCGCAGTCATACTCATATACCGCTTCATTCTGAGGTACGACTCCCAGCAATTCCAGCCCCTGCTTTTCCACTTCTTCTCTGGTTCCCTCATTCAGTTCTCCTCCCGGAGCCCGGTTGATGATCAGCCCCATCTTTTTAGGCTTCATCCCGCACTCTCGGGTCAGCTCGGCGATGCGGCCGGCGGCCTGCACGCCTCTTCTGGAGCAGTCGCTGACCAGAATAATATAATCCACCTTCGGCAGAATTCCGCGGCTGATATGTTCCATACCCGCCTCATTATCTACCACGACATACTGATAGTTGGGCGTAAGCTTCTGAACCTGGGTCTGGAGCAGTCCGTTTACATAACAGTAACAGCCTTTTCCCTGGGTTCTGCCCATCACCAGGAGATCAAAATCGTCATCCTCCGCGATACAGCGGTTGAACATGATCTCCATATAGTCCGGCTTGGACATTCCGGCGGGAATGGGATTATCCTTGCTCATCTCCGCCCGCTCCACAGTCTCTCTTATCTCTCCCAGCGTCATCTCCACCTCAACGCCCAGTACCTCGTTTAAGTTGGAATTCGCGTCTGCGTCAACCGCGAGAATGGGAGTTTTTCCTTTTTCTCCAAGATACTGGATCAACAGGCCCGTGAGCGTTGTCTTGCCCACGCCTCCCTTTCCCGCCACAGCAATCGTCTGTGCCATATACGGCGCCTCCTTATGCTACATGATTTGTTTTTTCTGCTATTAAACCAGAGTGCGCATTCCTGATTCTTTTACGATGCGGGATACATCCTGCCACTTGTTCAGCGCATACAGATGGATACCCTCGATACCCAGCGCGCGGTACGCATCGATCTGCTTGATGGTATACTCAATGCCGGCTTCCTTGAAATCTGCCTTCTTCTGCTCCAGAGCATCGTCGAAGGGCTCCTTGTCGAAGGGATTCGGGAAGATCCAGTATTTGGAGATCAGTCTGGACAGCTCACGCTCCATCACGCAGCCGTTGCGGGAAAGAGCCATGTTGATGGTGGCAGCCTGATCCAGGATGGGCATGATGCCTACATCTACGGGCATGGTTACACCTGCTGTACGGATCTTGTCCAGCCAGCGCTTGAACTGTTCCATATCCCAGCAAAGCTGCGTCATGATGTAGTCAGCTCCGTTGTCCTGTTTCATTTTCAGAACCGCGATATCCGCATCCAGGCTGCGGCAGGCAATGTGGCCTTCCGGTGAACCGGCTACAGCGATCTCAAATTTATCGCCGAACTCTTTGCGGACATAAGCCACCAGATCGGTAGCGTAATCAAAGTCGCCGCAGGTTGTGTTCTCTCCTCTGGGGAAATCGCCCCGGAGAGCCAGCATATGATCTACGCCCTCATCCAGATAAGTCTGCAGCTGTTCCTTAATTCCCTCTTTTGTATTTTTGATGACAGTGAAGTGGGTAACCGGAATGGTGCCCTCCTTCTTGATCATCTGGCAGACTTCTCTGTTGGCTCCTACGTTTCCGCCGCCTGCGCCGTATGTACAGGAAATGTACTCCGGTTTGAACTCACACAGATGATCGATGGTGCCCGGAAGATTTTCCATACCTTTTTCCGTCTTGGGCGGGAAAAGTTCGAAGGAAAGAAGCTGTCTTTCTTTCATCATCTCAGTTAACTTTACTGTTGCCATTGCTGCATACCTCCATTTTTCGTTTTCTTTTGATTTTATAGTTAGCTGTCAGGCTTATGCAGTCTGACAGTTAATTTTTACCACGCCGCCGGTGAGATCAGCCATCGTCAGGGCTCCCTGCACCGTCTTCTGCTCACCCATCACATCCGTCAGGGTAATCTGATCTCCCTCTACCTGAATCTTGCTCACATATTCCATGATAATGCTGTCAGGGTCCGAAGATCTGTATACTGTGGAAAGACACATCGCCATCACCTCCCGTCTTGCGGAGCAGCTATCTGCCCTCCTTTACCGTGGACAGGGCCAGACTCAGATAAAGATTTCCTTTCTGGAACTCATCCACAGCCTTTTTAATCTGCTGGGCTGCCGCGTCCTTTCCTGCGGCCGCAAGCTTAGCCGCCATCTGATCCAGTTCCGCCGCATGGTGTTCATTATGCTTCAGCATGTAATCCAGAACAGCGGTCATCTGATCCTGTGTTTTAGGAACTTCATGGCTGTGATCATGGCCATGGTGCCCGCAGTCAGACGCGCATCCCTCGCAGCCGGTATGTGCCTGGGGCTCATGGCTGTGGGTATGTTCCTCTTCATGGCCGTGCTCATGGCTGTGGGGATGAGAATGCTCATACGTATGAGTATGCGTATGCTCATGTTCATGACTATGACCGACTAAATTGCCGTTTTCGTCCTTCAACAAATGCACCTCTTTCCCTCCTTTCTCACATCGTTAAGTTTTTGTCAAAACGACAAATGAATACCCAGTACCCATTTGGGATATTATAGCATAGATTTTTTTCCTTCTCAACAACCCCCATGTATTTTTTTAGAAACTTTCAGTAAAAATTATACAAAATAGACATCTCCATTCCTCTGTCTTTTCTATATCTTGTGTTTTGGCCTATGAAAAAGTTTGACAAATTTTACCGGGATTTTATTCCCGCAAAAAAAGATGCCGCTTCACCATAAATTTCATGATGAAACGGCATCTTCGTTCTCTTTTATGTTTGATCAGGCTTCTGCCAGCGCACGGCCCATGTTCAGGCAGGACTGAAGTCCTTCCTCATCCGGTTCCTCATTGCAGATCACGCAGTCCGCCGCCAGCAGGGCTCCGTCCTCTCTGCAGGTTTTCTCCCAGCTGCGCATCCATTCTCCGTCTCCCCATCCGTAAGAGCCAAACAGACCGATTTTTTTATCTTTCAGTTTTGCCTCACACTCCCGGAATACGGGTTCAAACACATCCTCCTCCAGCACTTCATCTCCCATGGCCGGGCAGCCGAAAGCCACTGCGTCGTAGGAATCCATTTTATCTGCCGAAAAATCCTCCACGGAAAACAGTTCTGCCGATGCTCCCGCTTCCTTCGCTCCCTCCAGCACCTTTTCTGCCATTGTCTGCGTATTGCCGGTTCCGCTCCAGAAAACCACTGCTACTTTGCTCATAGCTTTTCCTCCTGTTTGTTTTTTCAATTATTTATGTCAGGCAGCTACCGTAAGCTGCAAAACACTCCTCCCCTGCCTCCACAGCCGGGTGTAAACCTCCCGGCATTTCCGGAACTTTTCAAATGTCCGCCTGGCCTGGCACTCATCGCAGTATACTTTCCAGCACCCGGCGCATTTGTAGTTTTGCCCCTTATTTTCAATAAAACCCTTTACATCTTCCAGCGGATACCCCAGAAAAATCCCCACTTCATGAGGAAATTCGTCGCTGCAGGACAGCCGGTCTTTCAAATGTTCCACCGCCCGGGCCGGATTCATGCCCCCATATCCATAATGTTCCAGAAAGTTTTGTACCGGTTCCGTTTTCAGTTCCCGCAGGAGCCCGGAAATCCGGCACACATAGATAAGAGCCCTCCCCCGTGAGAGTTTCATCAGCAGAAGCCGGATCCCTTTCGGCTCCATCTGCCGGTTCCAGTAGACGAGCTGCTCCTCCAGTTCATTTGCCTCCCGGCAGGGCATGGAAAACAGGCTGCCCATTTTCAGGGAGGCCAGAGTAGGCGCACAGCTTTCAATCAGATATTTCTCCATAGTTAGTTCTCCTTATTTTTGTTAGTTTTATCTAACTTATCTATTAAAAATCATGCGGCTGTGCCGCATGATTAGTTTTAACTAACTTTTATTATAATACTGTATCCACGCATTCCTGTCAAGACCCGTTATTGAAAAGAAAACTCATCTTCCAAACAGTCCCTTTTTCTCATAAGAAGCCTTCTCCATTGCCAGCACCCGGTAACCGGAAGCCTCAATCGTCTCCCGCAGTTTATCTTCAGGAATATCTTCTTTCGCAATGATAACCGTCTGTCCTTTTCCATGGGAGGAAGTCACTTTTTTCACCGGAAAAGTTCTTCTTACCGCGTCGTTTACATGAGCTTCGCACATACCGCACTGCATTCCTTCTATTTTTAATGTAATCTGTACCATTTTCGATCCCGCCTTTCTGAAATTGATTACTGGTCTGTCAGCAGGTTCTGCATACTCTTCATTCCGATCAGCAGCGTGGACGTATTGTGCAGCAGCGCTGATGTGGTTGGCTGTATCAGGCCCAGAACCCCCAGGCCTATCAGCCCTGCGTTAAATCCCACAATCGCCCTGTAATTCCAGCGGATCCTGTTCATCAGGGCCCGGCTGATTTTACGAAGTATCACAAGCTGGTACAGATCATCCGCCCCTGCGGTAATATCCGCAATCTCCCTTGCGATCTCCGCGCCGTCACTGATGGCAATTCCTGCATCTGCCGCAGAAAGAGCCGGAGAATCGTTGATGCCGTCTCCGATCATCACGACTTTCCTCCCCTTTTTCTTTTGTTCTTCCACAAATCGGGCCTTGTCTTCCGGAAGTACCTCCGCATAAAAGCAGTCCACCCCTACCCGGCCGGCAATAGCTCTGGCGGTGCGTTCATTATCTCCCGTCATCATGACAATCTGATCGAAGCCTTCCCCGCGAAGAAGGCCGACAACTTCGGCCGCCTCCTCCCGAAGAGGATCTTCTATGCAGATGACAGCTGCCAGACTTCCTTCAACAGCCAGATACAGATGAGACTGCTCTTCGGGAAGATCCGCAAAACGCTGTTCCATTCCTTCCGGAATCCGACACACTTCATCTTCAAATACAAAATGATGGCTCCCGATCACTGCCCGCTTTCCTTCGATCATGGTGGAAATACCGTGGGCTACAATGTACTCCACTTTGGAATGCATTTCTTCATGATCCAGCCCTTTTGCCTTTGCCGCATTTACTACTGCCTTTGCCATGGAATGAGGAAAGTGTTCTTCCATACAGGCGGCAATGCGCAGCAATTCATCCGGATCCTGCCCGCTGAAAGAAACCACATCCACTACGGCAGGTTTTGCTTTTGTAAGAGTTCCGGTTTTGTCAAATACAATCGTATCCGCCTCTGCCACCGCCTCCAGGAAGCGTCCGCCTTTTACCGTAATTTTCCGTTTTCCCGCCTCCCTGATGGCCGCAAGCACAGAAATAGGCATTGCCAGCTTTAAAGCGCAGGAAAAGTCCACCATCAGCACTGACAGAGCTCTGGTTACATTCCGGGTCAGCAGATAAACCAGTCCCGTTCCCGCCAATGTATAGGGCACCAGGCGGTCAGCCAGATGTTCTGCTTTGCTCTCCAGCCCTGACTTCAGCTTCTCCGTCTCCTCAATCATGGTCACAATTTTCTCATAGCGGCTGGAACCTCCCGTGGCCTTCACCTGAAGAGTGATCTCTCCCTCCTCCACCGCGGTACCGGCATATACAAAACCGCCTGACGCCTTACGCACCGGCACGGCTTCCCCCGTAAGAGACGCCTGATTCACCATGGCCTCTCCCTCTTCTACTATGCCGTCAAAAGGAATCACGTTTCCCATGCGAACCACAACCCTGTCTCCCGGGCAGACAGCCTCTGCATTTTCCAGCAGCTCCCCGCCGTCCTTTTTCACCCAGACCTTTCCCACATTCAGCGCCATGGTTCTCGCCAGATCATGAACCGATTTTTTGTGGGTCCAGTCTTCCAGAAGCTCGCCGATTCCCAGCAAAAACATAACAGAACCGGCAGTATAATAATCGCCTCTTGCCATGGATACTCCTATGGCCGTGGCATCCAGAACCGGCACCTCCATTTTTCCTCCGGCCAGCGTTTTTATCCCTTTCCAGATATATTTCAGGGATATAATCCCATTGTAGCAGGCGCAGACGGAGCAGGGAAGAAACATTCTCCTGGCATAATGAAGCAGAATTTTTCCCACCAGTTTTTCCTGAAACCGACGGTTCAGCGCCCGTCCCGACCGGTTCCCTCCATCCGGCGGAATCGGCGCGTTCTCATATCGAAAGCGCTGTATGGCCCGGATCAGTTCGCTTCTGTCTCCCCGATACCGCACAATCGCGTCTGCCGTACGCTCATATACACTGGCGGACACAACAAAAGGAAGGCTCTCCAGATAATAAAGAAGTCCGTCTGCCTGTTCCAGCGTCATACGGTTCTGAAGCAAATGCACCCGCATCCGGCCTCTGGTCTCATTCTTAATCTGAAATCTCACTGGAATCCTCACACTCTTTTGCGGCAGCTGCCCGCTCTTCATTTATATCCTTTGCGCCCTGGTAAATGTCATCCACATTTTCCTGCAGAGTGGTGGCTGTCTTCATAACACATTCCTTAGCCCGCAGCGCTGCGGCTGTGCAGTTGGTATATACCTTCTTGGCATCCCCGCTGGAAAGGACTTTAATGCCTGCCGTTCCGAAAAGAACGCCCCCTGCGAACAATCCGATCTTTTTCCAGTCTAAATCAAATCTCATAAATTTACCTCCTACCTGTGCTTATAACCTGTGTAAACTGTCATGAAAAGGCATGCGATCATGGCCCACGCCCAAAATCTGTGTTTTTTCATTCTGCGCCTCCCGCAAATATTCCGGCGGGCCAGCAATCCTTCTCCTCCCCGTCTTTTCAGATACGGTTAGGATCCGGGCTGCTGGCCCTGCCGCTTCATCCGATTATAGCACAGCCACAGCTGTTTTCAATCGTTTTATTATTTAATGAGATATTTTATCAACAATTAGATACTATCACGAACCTGGCCGGTCAGCTCCACGCTTTCCACATCCTGATCTTCTATATACCCCTGCTCTTTCAGTCCGGCCTTCACCACATCCATCCAGGCGCCGGCCGAGAAAATCCGCACCGTATGATCGCTCAGTTCCACCCGGCAGGCATTTTCCCTGTCGTCTCCGTCGCCGGAGATGCGATACATATTTCTTCTGCTGATGGCGCCAATCTGTTCCAGCGCATTCACCATCCGGTAAACCGTAGCTGTACCGATGCCGGGATCGAGAGCGGATGCTTTATAATAGATTTCCTTGCAGCAGGAACAGTCTCCCTCCAGAATGATATCCAAAAGCATCCTCCTCTGTCTGGTAATGCGGCATCCCTGTTCCCGCAGCTTCCGGAAAATCCGGTCCCGGTGCATCTGCGTCTTCTGATACAGAATCTCTTTCTGCTCTTCCTCATCTTTGCCGGGATTTTTCCGCATTTATTCCACCTCCCCTAATGGCAGCGGCCGCCGCATTGGCTGCAGTCACCGCCGCAGACAGGGGATTTCCCGCTCTTTTTGGTACGGATCATACTTCTCACTGCCAGGCCTGCAACGCCCAGCACAATTATTCCAACGATCACAGTTCCCATAACACGCGCCTCCTGTGTTTAATCTAACCAATTTTTCTCAGGCTGTCAACGAGCGGTCCTGTTCCCAGCCGGATCTTTTACTTCGCCATAGCACCTTTTTTCATCTTCAGGTCTACCTTCAGAGTTGTGCTCTCATGATAAGGTCTAAACAGCAGATAAACAAATCCGATTACCAGAAGAACAGCGGCCACGGTGCCGATGCCGAAGGCTCCGGTGGTAAACAGGGTTCCCAGCTGGTATACGCAGAGGGAAACCACATAGGCCAGCAGGCACTGATAGCCGATGGCAAACCAGAACCATTTCGCATTGTTCATCTCCCGCTTGATGGCGCCCATTGCCGCAAAACAGGGAGCGCACAGAAGATTGAATGTAAGGAAGGAGTATGCCGCCACGGCGGTCATGGTACCGGAGAGTGTTCCCCAAACTTCCGCGCCGTCCTCGGCCACCTCCGCAAATCCAAAGAGGATTCCGAAGGTTCCAACCACATTCTCTTTTGCCACCAGCCCGGTAATGGCAGCCACAGCGGATCTCCAGTTGCCCCATCCGAGAGGCGCAAAGATCCAGGCAATTCCGTTTCCGATGGCGGCCAGAATACTGTAGTCGATCTCTGTATCTTCCAGCATGCGGAACTGTCCGTCCACCCAGCCAAAGTAAGTGGTAAACCACACAAGAATGGTAGAGAGCAGGATGACGGTTCCGGCTTTCTTAATAAAGGACCAGCCTCTCTCCCACATACTGCGAAGCACATTGCCCACTGTAGGCCAGTGATATGCCGGCAGCTCCATCACAAAGGGAGCGGGATCTCCGGCAAACATTCTGGTCTTTTTTAAAATGATACCGGAGCACACAATGGCGGCCACGCCTACAAAATAGGCGCTCCATGACACCCACCAGGCATTATCGAAAAACGCGCCCGCGATCAGGGCAATGATGGGAAGCTTGGCTCCGCAGGGAATGAAGGTGGTGGTCATAACCGTCATCTTCCGGTCCCTGTCATTTTCAATGGTTCTGGAAGCCATAACGCCGGGAACGCCGCATCCGCTGCCGATCAGCATGGGGATGAAGGACTTTCCTGACAGGCCGAATTTGCGGAAAATACGGTCCATGATAAAGGCAACTCTGGCCATATAGCCGCAGGCCTCCAAAAATGCCAGGAAGATAAACAGCACCAGCATCTGGGGCACGAAGCCGAGAACCGCTCCCACACCGGCCACAATACCGTCAAGGATCAGCCCCGACAGCCACCCGGCACAGCCTACTGCTTCCAGCGCATTTCCGATCAGCACTGGGATGCCGGGTACCTGCAGCCCGAAGAGGCTCCAGCCTTCGCCGAACACGCCGTCGTTCATCCAGTCTGTGGCCCAGGTTCCTACCGTCGTAACAGAAACATAATAGACAAGCACCATTACAGCCGCAAAAATGGGAAGGGCTGCCCACCGGTTGGTCACCACCCGGTCAATTTTATCCGAGACCGTCAGCTTTTGCCCTCTCTTCTTTGTCACGCACTCGCCGATAATGGAAGAGATATAAACGTACCTTTCATTGGTGATAATGCTCTCCGTGTCATCGTCAAAGGCTTCCTCCAGCTGTTTGATCTGGGCGGACACGTCGGGCACGGTTTTCATCATTTCCGCAATCTTATCGTCTTTTTCCAGAAGTTTGATGGCAAAGAACCGCTTCTGTTCCATGGGAATATCACTTCCCAGCATATCTTCCACAGAGCGGATCACATCCTCCACCTCGGGGGCAAATTCATGGACCGGAGCTGCTTTTTCTTTATTCTGAGCCAGGGCCACCGCTTTCTCCGCCGCTTTCTGAATGTTGGTGCCTTTCAAGGCCGATATCTCAACCACCTGACAGCCCAGTTTCCTGCTCAGCTTGTCAATATGTATCTTTTCACCGGTTTTTTCCAGAATATCGGTCATATTAACCGCCATCAGCACAGGTATGCCCAGCTCCATAATCTGGGTGGACAGATACAGGTTTCTTTCAATATTCGTACCGTCCACAATATTGATAATGGCGTCCGGCCGCTCCGTGATCAGATAATTCCTGGCTACCACTTCCTCCAGCGTGTAGGGGGAGAGGGAATAAATTCCGGGAAGGTCCATAATCTTCACATCTTTATGTCCCTTCAGCCTTCCCTCTTTTTTCTCCACCGTAACGCCCGGCCAGTTTCCCACAAACTGATTGGAACCGGTCAGCGCGTTGAACAGTGTGGTTTTGCCGCAGTTTGGGTTACCTGCCAACGCAATTTTCACTGACATCTTTGTGCCTCCTCTTTCCATAAATATTGATCCGGCATATTCGTTATGCCTTGCTTTCGTAAGTCTATACTAACTACCGGATAAATTTTTTATTCTACCTCGATCATTTCCGCATCCGCTTTTCTTAAAGACAGTTCATATCCTCTTACCGTCACTTCCACCGGATCTCCCAGAGGAGCCACCTTTCTCACATACACGGAAATGCCCCGGGTGATTCCCATATCCATGATCCGTCTCTTCACCGGCCCCTCCCCGTGCAGGCGCTTTACTGTGACCGTCTGCCCGCAGGCAACTGTTTTTAATGTTTTCATTCTACTGCTCCTTCCCTGTAAACTGCCGCAAATGCAAATTTTATTCCGGAAAATCAGATCATAATTCTGCAGGCCATATCCTGGTTGATGGCCACTCTGGAATCCTTTACATTTACAATCATGTTGCCGCCGATCTTGGAAACAACCGTTACTGTTCCGCCGGCAACAAACCCCAGATTTTCCAAAAACTGTCTTGTCTGCGCTTTCCCGCCGATTTTTCGTATAACCTGCGGCTCTCCCGTATTTGCCATTGTCAACGGCATCATCTCATCCTCCTCTTTTCATAGTTTGATAATTTTTTTCATTACCAATTCTTACGTTAGTTAGTTTATGCTAATTTATATTAGATGTCAACAATATTTTTCCTCTGCAACTGACTTTTTTTCTCATTAAGCGCAGTACTGCTCCAGAACCGACCGGAGGGCAGCCCCGCTGCTGGTGTGGACTCTGGCAATGGGAATTCGGTTCCGTTTTGCTTCCTGGGAAGCGGAAATCACCATCTTGTGAGAAACCGTATTGGTAAACAGGATCAGAAGATCCGGACAGCCGATTTTCTTTTTCATAGGACCGTTTTCTTTGGCAAAAACCTTGGCCTTGCATCCAAAATCTCTGCAGATATCCGTATACTGACATACCATTCTCTCATTCCCGCCGATAATGACTACACTCATCCTGTTTCCTCCATTCTCCTTTGCATTCGTTAGTTGTGTCTAACTCATAGTTTTAAAAAATACGGGTTCGGCCCGTGGTTAGCTATTTCTAACTGTCATTATCATATATTACTTTCAGCCGCCTGTCAAGCAAAAAAATGACGGGAGCGCTGCAAGAAAATCTTTTTGCAGTGCTCCCGCCTTTATCCGCTTTAAAAAAGTCAGTGTTTTCTATCCCAGTATCATCCGGTCGTTGGCGAATTCTCCGCCGCTGGCCTGCTCAAATTTCTCCATCAGATCGGAGACATGAAGATTCTTTTTCTCCTCACCCTCCACATCATAGATGACTCTTCCCTCGTGCATCATGATCAGCCGGTTTCCCATCCGGATAGCATCTTTCATATTGTGGGTCACCATAATGGCCGTCAGTTCATGCTCCGTTACAATCTGTCCTGTCAGTTCCAGCACTTTGGCCGCCGTCTTGGGATCCAGCGCCGCGGTATGCTCATCCAGGAGCAGAAGCTTGGGCTTTTTCAAAGTCGCCATCAAAAGAGTCAGCGCCTGCCGCTGGCCTCCGGAGAGAAGCCCCACCTTGGTGGTCATCCGATCCTCCAGACCCAGTCCCAGGATCTTTAACATCTCGTGATACTTTTCCTTCTCGTCTTTCGTGATGCCCCAGCTGAGCCGTCTGGGCTCGCCTCTTCTGGCAGCCAGAGCCAGATTTTCCTGTATTTCCATGGTGGCTGCCGTTCCGGTCATGGGATCCTGGAACACCCGCCCCAGAAGCCGGGCTCTCTTATACTCGGGATAGCCGGTAATATTCTCTCCGTCAATGGTAATGATTCCCTCATCCACCGGCCAGACTCCTGCAATGGCATTCAGCGTGGTGGACTTGCCGGCTCCGTTGCCTCCGATTACTGTGACAAAATCCTGATTCTTCAGCGTCAGGTCCACGCCCCGGAGCGCAGGTTTTTCATTGATGGTGCCTTTGTTGAATGTTTTATGAATATTCGTCAGTTCCAGCATGGCGTTCATTACTTCTTCGCTCCTTTCTTTGCAGCCTTTGCGTAAGAATTCCGCGATTTCGCCCTCAGATAAGGAACAGCCAGGAATACGGCCACAATAATAGCAGTAAACAGCTTCAGGTCATTGGAAGGCATCTTCAGCCACAGCACCAGGCCCACCACAATGTAGTAGATCACGCCGCCCAGGGCTACAAACAGCAGCCGTCCGAAGAAATTCAGCCTCTTGCCGAACAGAGCCTCGCCCAGCACCTCGCCGATAATCACCGCCGCCAGGCCGATTACGATGGCGCCCCGTCCCATGTTTACATCCGAAAAGCCCTGATACTGGGCCAGCAGGGCTCCCGCCAGAGCCACCAGTCCGTTGGAAAGGGCCAGTGTCAGCACCTTGGTGGAATTAATATTGATTCCCTGGGCCATGGACATTTCCGGGTTGCAGCCGGTAGCGCGGATGGAACTTCCCTTCTCTGTACCGAAAAACCAGTAGAGAATGCAGATCAGCACCAGCACAATGACCGCGCCGATCAGAAGGGATTTTGTGATATTGCGCAGGGATACCACCAGAAAATATTTGTCCACGCTCACTGCCTGGTTCGCTCTTCCAAACATAATGCGCAGGTTAATGGAGTAGAGGGCAATCTGAGTCAGAATACCGGACAGAATATCCGGAATGCCAAACACCGTATGGAGAAGGCCGGTAATCAGACCGGCCAGCAGGCCCGCGCCGAAAGCGGCCAGCATGGCCAGCGGGGACGGAACGCCGTTGATAATCAGCATCACCGCCACAGCGCCGCCTGTGGCAAAAGAACCGTCCACCGTCAGATCCGAAAATCGAAGCAGGCGAAAAGTCATGTAAACTCCTATGGCCATAATTCCCCAGATAATCCCCTGGGCAATGTTTCCGGGCAGAGCCGCAAACAGAATCATAGGGTTCAGGGCAAGTAAATTCATGTTTCCATTCCTCCGGTTAATTTATATTTATCCGCAACAGAGGCTGCCGCAAAAAGATTGCTCTGTTTTGCGGCAGCCCTCTGGCCTATAGCAGGTATCTGCAGGATCGGGATTACTCGGCAGCCTCGATGGCAACATAGTCATCGGGAATCTCAATTCCCAGGCTCTCACAGATTTCCGCATTGTATTTCTTGGTTACGTTGGGAGCAAACTCCACTTCCATGGTGCTTACGTCCTCTCCGTCTTTCAGGATCCGCACGGCCATCTCGCCGGTCGTATAACCCAGCTCATAGTAATCGATGGAAAGGGTTGCCACGCCGCAGCCGGCACAGATGCCCTCTTCGCCTGCGATAATGGGGGTTCCGGCAGGACCGGCCACATTGTTGATGTTCTCCGTACAGGAAGCAGCCGTATTGTCCGTGGGGATGTAAAGCACATCGTTCTCCGCGCAGGCGGTGGTGGTGACAGATGCCACGTCGTTGCTGTCCGCAAACGTATAAACATTTACCGTATATCCCATCTCCTCCAGATAGCCGGTGATGGTATCCGCCTGATAAACCGAATTGGCCTCAGCGGAACAGTAAAGAATACCTACATTGGAAGCCTCCGGGAACAGTTCCTGAATCATGGCCGCCTGCTCATCCAGGGGAGCCAGGTCAGAAGTGCCGGAAATGTTGGTGCCGGTGGTGCCGGTCCAGTCGTCCATATCAAGGGCAGTACCGTAATCCGTTACAGCCGTTCCCAGAACAGGGATCTCATTGGTAGCCGCTTGAGCCGCCTGAAGAGACGCGGTGGCATTGGCCAGGATCAGATCCACTCCGTTGGAGACAAACTGGTTCACGATAGTGGCACAGGTAGCGGAATCGCCGGCAGCGTTCTGCTCGTCAAAGGTTACCGCCTCCCCGAATGCATCCGTAAGGGCATCCTTAAATCCCAGGGTAGCCTGATCCAGAGCCGTATGCTGCACCAGCTGGCAGATGCCCACATTATAAGTGGTCTCCTCCGCCATAGCGGTCATTCCCATAGAAGATACTGCCATGGCTCCCGCAGCGGCCACAGCAAAAGCTTTCGTAAAACTCCTCTTTTCCATAAACACTTTCCTCCTTTAAAGCGGTGACTTACATAGTGCTTATTATAGTGAGTTTACAGAAAGATGTCAAGCAAAAGGCGGAAATTAAAGAAATTTTCCAATTACCGGGGTGGCTGTGAATAGTAACATTACCAGGGCAGCAGCGGGTTTTCAATCTTCTGGTCCCGCAGCATCAGGGTGCTGACGGCGTCCCGGGGACTTTTTCCCTCAAAAAGAACCTGGCTGACCTGCTCGATAATGGGAAGCTCCACCTGATACTTTCTGGCCAGGGCCACCGCGGCCTTTGTGGAAAATACGCCCTCCACCACCATGTTCACTTCCTTCATGGCCTCTTCCATGGTATATCCCTGACCGATCAGCACGCCTGCCCGCCGGTTCCGGCTGTGAACGCTGGCGCAGGTCACAATCAGGTCCCCAATCCCGGTCAGGCCGCTGAAGGTTTCCAGACGTCCTCCCATTTTCATTCCAAGACGGGCAATCTCCGCGATTCCTCTGGTAATAAGGGCCGCCTTGGTATTATCTCCGTATCCCAGGCCATCGGCTATGCCCGCTGCCAGGGCGATCACATTTTTCAGCGCGCCGCCCAGCTCAATGCCCAGAATATCCGGGCTGATATACACCCGGAAAACCGGGCTCATAAAAACATCCTGCAGATATTTTGCCGTTTTCTCTGAAGACGCCCCCACTACGCAGGTGGTGGGAAGGCCTCTGCCCACTTCCTCCGCATGGCTGGGCCCGGACAGCACCGCCGCGTCCGCGCCGGGTATCTCCTCCCGGATCATATCTGTCATGGTGGCAAAGGTACCGTCTTCAATACCCTTGGAAACGCTGACCAGGATCTGTCCCGTTTCTGTCCCGGAAGCGATCCTGCGGCAGGTGCCTCTCATCTGGGAGGAGGGAACAGCCAGAACCAGCACATCGCGGTTTTTCAGCGCTTTTTCTAGATCCCAGGTAATATCCACCGGCTCCGGGATCTTTACTCCCGGCAGTTTCTCATTCTCTCTGTCCCGGGCCAGCCTGCGGGCCGCCTCTTCCCTGTGGGACCAGAGCGCCACCTGATGGCCTTTATTCCCCAGCAGGACCGCCAGAGCCGTACCCCAGCTTCCCGCCCCCAGTATTCCGATTGACGCCATACTCTTTCCCCCTCCTCTCAATCAGATTTCCGGTTTCTTTTTACTCAGATAGGTTTTTCTCTCCGTACCGGACAGAAGCCGGCGGATATTTTCTCTGTGCTCCCAGAATGCCAGCAGCGCCAGGCAGACCGCCACCCCGTACAGCTCGTTCAGATGGGCCTGGCTCATATGAAACTGCCCGGTCTGTCCCAGTATGGGCAGTTCAATAAGGATGCCCACATACACCAGCAGCGAGCCCAGCGACACATAATGGGTCAGGAAAAAAGTGGAGAAAAATGTAATAATCCCCAGCACGGACATGATCGGGTTAAAAGAAAGCACCAGCCCCGCCGTGGCCGCAATTCCTTTTCCGCCTCTGAAATGCAGGTAAAAGGGGAAATTGTGTCCCAGAATCACGCCGGCCGCTCCGTAAAAGCTCAGCAGGGGAAGGATATCCCCGTGGCTTTTTCCAAACAGCAGACGCACCGTCACAACCGCCAGAATGCACTTGATGCAGTCTCCGGCAAAGGTAAGAAGCCCCGCCTTCCGTCCCAGCGTGCGCATCATATTCGTGGTCCCGGCGTTTCCGCTTCCATGTTCTCTGATATCAATGCCATGTTTCTTTCCAATGATATAGCTGGTCTGAAACAGTCCAAACACGTATCCGATGACCAGACACAACACTCGTATCATTCCTCAGCTCTCCTTTTCTTTTCTCTCCCGGATGATAAATTTCAGGGCCGTACCCCTGAAGCCAAAGGTATCCCGGATCTTATTCTCAATGTACCTGGTGTAGGAAAAGTGCATCAATTCCTTATCATTCACAAAAATCACAAATGTGGGGGGCTTTACGGCCACCTGGGTAATATAAAAGAGCTTCAGGCGCTTTCCTTTGTCTGTGGGGGGCTGCTGCAGAGCCACCGCCTCCGTCATAATCTCATTGAGCACGCCGGTGCCCACCCGCATGTTCTGGTTGGCGATCACCATGTCGATCGTCTCAAACAGCCGGGAAATGCGCTGTCCGGTCCGGGCGGAAATAAACAGGATCTCCGCGTAGGACATAAAGGAAAGCACTTCCCTGACTCTGGCGGTAAATTTATAGATTGTCTTGTCATCCTTCTCCACCGCGTCCCATTTGTTTACCGCCACGACAATCCCTTTTCCCCGGTCATGAGCGATGCCGGCAATCTTGGCGTCCTGCTCCGTGACGCCCTCGGAAGCGTCGATCATGATCACCACTACATCCGCCCGCTCCACCGCGGTGACCGTGCGGATAATACTGTAGCGCTCCAGCTCCTCCTTTACTTTGCTTTTTCTCCGGAGGCCGGCTGTGTCGATGAACACATATTCCTTTCCGTCATACCGGACCGCCGTATCCACAGCGTCCCTGGTAGTGCCCGCTATATCCGATACGATCAGCCGCTGCTCTCCCAGCAGCCGGTTGATCAGGGAGGATTTGCCTACGTTGGGCTTTCCCACGATCGCGACCCGGGGCCGCTCATCTTCCTCCTCCTGCTGCTCCAGGGCCGGGAAATATTCCAGAACCGCGTCCAGCAGTTCTCCGATGCCTGTCCGGTTGGCTGCGGAAACGGGAATGGGATCTCCGATTCCCAGATTATAAAATTCGTAGACATCCGCCATATCCCGGCTGAAGCTGTCCACCTTGTTCACGGTGAGGATCACCGGTTTGCGGGACCGGCGCAGCATATCCGCCACTTTTCCGTCCGCATCCACCAGTCCCTGCTTCAGGTCTGTCATAAAAATGATTACATCCGCCGTGTCTATGGCAATCTGGGCCTGCTCCCGCATCTGGGAGAGGATCACATCACTGCTGTCCGGCTCGATTCCTCCGGTATCAATCAGAGTAAATTTCCGGTTCAGCCACTCCACGTCCGCGTAGATCCGGTCCCTGGTCACCCCCGGCGTATCTTTGATAATCGATATATTTTCTCCTGCCAGCACGTTGAACAGGGTTGATTTTCCCACATTGGGCCTGCCCACAACGGCTACGATTGGTTTGCTCATACGGTACCTCCTGCATTCGTCAAAGCTTGATTTTACAATAGTATCCGCCATTTGTAAAGCTGTTTCCCCTATTTTATCACCAGTATCCGGGGGCTGTCGAGTTGTTTCAAAATTAAAACAAGGGTTTCCGACAATTATCTTGACTCTGTTCCCGCCCCCATGATATAACAAGACTGGATACTGTAAAATTCTAGTAAACCAACAGATCATATTTCAACTACGTTTGGAGGATAGCCTGATGTCTGAACTGAAAGTTCAAGAACACGCAATACCTGTGGGACCGCTGAAGATTGCGGCGCTGGAAGGCTGCAGAGATTTTGCCAGAGATGTGGACCGATATCTTGTGAATTTCCGGCACAATTCCCCCATGCACACGGACGCGTTTTTCCCCATGCCCGGATACTGTGAGGACAGCTACCTGTTAAACTGCAGCTGCCCCCGGTTCGGTACAGGAGAAGGAAAAGGCGTTATTATGGATTCCGTGCGGGGATGCGATCTGTTTATCCTGGTAGATGTATGCAATTACAGCCTCACCTATTCTGTCTGCGGTTACGAAAACCACATGTCTCCCGATAACCATTTTCAGGATCTGAAACGAATTATCTCCGCTGCCAACGGAAAGGCCAAGCGGATCACCGTGGTGATGCCTTTCCTCTACGAGGGACGGCAGCATAAACGGGCAAAGAGAGAATCTCTGGACTGTTCCCTGGCCCTTCAGGAGCTGACCGCCATGGGTGTTACCAATATCATCACCTTTGACGCCCACGATCCCCGGGTACAGAACGCCATTCCCCTTCACGGCTTCGATTCTTTTATGCCCACCTATCAGTTTTTAAAAGCGCTTGTGGAGACGGTTCCCGATTTCCACATTGACAACGATCACCTGATGGCCATCAGCCCGGATGAGGGCGCCATGGAGCGGGCCGTTTATTTTGCCAATATTCTGGGCATCGATATGGGCATGTTCTATAAACGCCGGGACTACTCTACCGTCATCAACGGCAAAAACCCCATTGTGGCCCATGAGTTTCTGGGTTCTTCCGTAGAGGGCAAGGATGTGCTGGTCATCGACGACATGATTTCTTCCGGCGAAAGCATGCTGGATGTGGCAAAACAGCTGAAGGAGCGAAAGGCCAGACGGGTTTTTGTCTGCACTACCTTCGGCCTTTTCACAGATGGTCTGGACAAGTTTGATGAATACTATGAAAAAGGTTACCTTTACAAGGTCGTAACCACCAACCTGAATTACCGTCCCCCCGAGCTGCTGAAGCGTCCCTATTACGCGGAGGCAGATATGACCAAATACCTGGCCAGCATCATTGACCATGTGAACCATGACGTATCCATCAGCAGCATCCAGTCTCCCACCGAAAAGATCCGGGAGCTGCTGGACCTTCTGAAAAAATCCTGATATTAACGGGAATATTATAAAAAAGATGAAATCTTTAGGCAGCGTCCCCATAAGGGAGTAAAAAGAAATTTGATGTGAAGAGGGGCTGTCGCATCAATGATTAGAAAATCATAGATGCGGCAGCATCTTTT
>DSTFC04002__coassemble_801_pt1 | contig 29753 bp, 21 predicted proteins | sample DSTFC04002__metabat2_high_PE_043 | metagenome-assembled genome bin DSTFC04002 | reverse complement strand
GAGCCTGAGAAAGAGAAGGCACATCAACCTGTTTTTTTTCTGTCAGAATCCGTTTGATTTCATCAAGTCTTTTGATAGGCAACATAAGTAGAACTCCCTGCTTTTGCACTGCATACATTATTGCGGTATAAATTATACATTTTTATTATAACACTAATTTGTCATGAAAACAAAAAATATTAATTTTTTTTGTCTAATTTAAGCATATAAACTTAAAAATCTGCTTTAAATCAACACAGATGTGAAATACGTGAACATGAATAGATAAACATTTTCAAAATGAAAGAGAAAAAATAAAAATACACAAAAATGAACACTTAGAAATGTATATAAGTAACAAATCGTGCAGGATAACGGAATAAATCTTGACAAAATAAAAATTAACGATAAAATATAAACATAAATAAACACAAAAATACAAAAACGAAAATCTGAAGGAAGGAGGGATTGCCAAAATGGATAATGGTATCATTCTCAGAGCAGAAAATATCAAAAAACATTTTACTGGAACTTATGCTCTGAAAGGAGTCTCAGTAGAGCTGAAACGAGGAGAAATTCATGCACTGGTAGGGGAAAATGGAGCGGGAAAATCAACATTAATGAATATCATTTCTGGCGTTTTCCCCTGTGACGAAGGCAGCATCTACCTGGATAGTACGCAGGTTCATTTTCGTAATCCGAATGATGCACAAATATCAGGAATTGGTTTTGTACACCAGGAATTGGCATTATGCCAGGATTTATCTGTTGGGAATAACATTTTCATCGGTCATCTTCCGACAAACAAAGGACTGGTAGATAACGATCAGTTATACCAACACTCAAGAAGAATTTTAGATCAGTTTGGAGAAAGCGGCAAAAGCATCAATCCTGCGGCGCTAGTAAGCACATTGAGCGTGGCGCAGCAGCAGATGGTGGAGATAGCCAAGGCATTATCATCTGACTGTAAGGTTCTGATTTTTGATGAGCCTACTTCAAGTCTGAATGAAGAAGAAGCTAAAGGGCTGTTTCAGGTAATTCACCAGCTGGCTGAAAAAGGAATTGGTATTTTTTATATCAGTCATAAAATGGATGAAATATTTAAAATTTGCAACCGAATTACGATCATGAGGGACGGAACCGTAATTGAAACGGTTAATGTCAAAGAAACAAATACGGAGCATGTCGTTTCCAACATGGTAGGAAAAGAACTGGGAAACTTATATCCGGAAAAAGGTAAGGCGCAGGGGGAAGAAGTTCTCAGAGTAGAGCATCTTACAAGAACTCCCTATTTCAATGATGTCAGTTTCTCTACATATAAAGGCGAGATTCTGGGCTTATGCGGACTGGTAGGAGCAGGAAGGACAGAAATTGCGAGAGCTGTCTGTGGGATAGACAAAAGACAGTCGGGGGATATTTATCTTAACGGCAAAAAACTCGCAATTTCCAACTGTAAAGATGCGGCAAACGCAGGCATTTGCTACCTTACGGAAGACCGGAAGAAAGACGGTTTGTTTTTGGATATGACTTTGGTTGAAAATATGATTGCCCCTCAGATCAGTACATTCTCTAAACATGGATTTGTTGCGGTGAAGCAGGCGGAACTTGCAACTGCGGAATATAAAAAACTTTTGAATGTCAAGTATTCTTCCGCATTTCAAACGATAGGAAGTCTTTCGGGAGGAAATCAGCAAAAACTGATGCTGGCAAAATTGCTTGCAATGAAACCTAAAGTTCTGTTTTTAGATGAACCGACACGGGGTATTGATGTTGGTGCCAAGGCGGAAATTCATCAACTGCTTCGACGTCTCAGCAACGAGGGAATCAGTGTAGTAGTAATTTCTTCCGAGATGCCCGAAACAATAGGGGTCTGCGACCGTGTTGTGGTAGTCAATGTGGGAAAAGTTGTGGGAGAACTTTCAGGGGCGGAACTGACACAGGACCGGATTGTATCTACGATTTCTGAGTTCAGTGAAAAAGAGAATAAAGGAGAGAAGGTATGAAGATGACAGGTGAAAGCAGAGAAATTGAACAAACACGGATTTCAATATGGAAAAGGATCCGCTCCATGAAGGAATTTTCTGTTCTGGTAATACTGCTGGCGCTGGTTGTATTTATTTCCATTATGTCACCTGCGTTTCTGACAGTAACAAATCTTAGAACAACGGCGATTGGTTTTTCCTGCAATGCAATTATAGCGATTGCCATGACGCTGGCTCTGGTAAGCGGAGGCTTTGATTTGTCAGTAGGATCTGTGCTGGGGCTGAGTTCCGTCTGTGTGGTGGTCTTAAGCAATAGCGGTCTGAATATCTGGCTGGCCTGTATAGCGGGTATTGTGGCCGGAGTTTTTTGCGGAGCTGTGAATGGTCTTCTGATCGGGTATCTGAATTTGAACGCCTTTATCACTACACTGGGTATGCAGCAGATGGCAAGAGGAATTGTCTACGTTCTGACAAATGGGGGATCCATCGGACTGCAGGATGCTCCCGGTGTTGAGGCATTCCGGTTTATTGGCTCAGGATCCTTTGGCAGTGTTCCGACTCTGGTTGTGGTATGCCTGATCCTTGTTGTAATTGGAGACGTGATGGTAAGAAGATCAGGCGCAGCCCGGAACGTATTTTTTGTAGGAAGCAACGAAAAGACGGCTATGCTTTCGGGCATTAATACAAGAATGGTAAAAACCATGGTCTATGTATTGACGGGAACTCTTTCCGGCCTTGCAGGCGTGCTGACGGCATCCAGATTTGGAACCGCCACATCCAGTACAGGAGACGGCGTGGAAATGACAGTAATATCCGCTGCTGTAATTGGAGGCGTGAGCCTGTCAGGCGGAAAAGGAACGGTAGCAGGTGCCGTGCTTGGTGTGATCATGATGAGTGTGATCAGTAATATTCTGGTAATTCTGAGCGTATCCGTTCACTGGCAGAATTTTATCACAGGAGCGATTTTGATTTTGGCGATCATTTTTGATGTTTTAAGCAACCGGAAAAAGAATTAAAGGTAGGATGCTTTTTGTGAAGAATTGATTTTCTTCGCTGGTGCATACAGAAAAAAGGATAAGGAGGAAAAAACATGAAAGCAAAAAAACTTGTAGCATTGGGAATGGCAGCGGCGATGGCTCTGTCAGCAGGAACGGGAGTGCTGGCTGAAGAAGCGGGAACTCTGGGAATTGAGGCTCATCCGGATCAGACCTATTACATGGTGACATTTTTGTCCGGCTATTCTTTCTGGACTGAGTGCTGGAGAGGCTTCCAGGATGCGGCAAATCTTCTGGGAGTAAACGCAGAGTATGGCGGGAGTACGGAGTACGATGTAAACTCCGCTGTGACTTCATTGGAACAGATTACAGCTCTGAAACCCACAGGAATGGCCGTAACATGTATGGATGCGGATGCTTACAAAGATCCTATCAATAATGCGATCGCCGCAGGTATTCCGGTAGTTACCTTTGATTCAGATTCCCCGGAGAGCGACAGAACTACTTTCCTTGGAACATCCAATTATGATGCAGGCGTAACAGCTGCGGATTATATCGGAGAAAAACTGGGAGGACAGGGAAGAGTAGCCTGCCTGACACGTACGGGACAGTCTAATATTAATGAGAGAATAGAGGGCTTCCAGGATGAACTGGCAGCAAAATATCCGGATATTGAACTGGTTCAGGTTGTAGATGCCGGAAATGATGAAAACGAGGCTGCCACAAATCTGTCCAGCCTTCTGGCTACAGACAGTGATATTGATTACATTTTCGCAGCACTGCAGCAGGCAGTACTTGGTACTGAGACAGCATTATCTGAGGCTGGACTGAGCGGCGAAATTAAAGTGGTAGGCTTTGATACGGATGAGACGACCCTGGATTCTATTAAGGCAGGATCTGTGGAAGCAACGCTTTCTCAGTCTCCCTATGCAGAAGGCTTCTGGAGCATGATGTACCTGTATATGCTTTGCAATCAGGAATACGTTAAATCCGCGGATGACTGGTATGCCAAAGGATATCCTTCTCTGCCTGCAACTGGAGATTCCGGCTGCTCTGTTGTAACAATGGAAAATGTAGACATGTATTACATTTCCGAATAAAAAACCGGGTGTATAAAGCGCCTGTCAGTCTAGTGCCAGGCCGGCCCGAAACAGAGCCGGCCTGAAAAATTTATACGTGGAGAGGGGACAAACGATGGACAAACGATATACGGCAACAGCAAAAATAAAGGATGTTTCCATCCAGGACGGTTTGTTCGGAAGAGTATCCAGACTTGTAAAAGAGCAGGTGCTTCCTTACCAGTGGGATATTCTGAATGATGTGGCGAAGGATGCTGTACCGGATCACAGCATAGAAAATTTCAGCGTTGCGGAAGGAAATGATGAGGGATACCCCAGCCATTGTATCGCTAATTTTCGGATCGCGGCAGGAGAGGAACAGGGCGATTTTTACGGAATGGTTTTCCAGGACAGCGATCTCGCGAAATGGCTGGAAGCAGTATCTTACCGTTTGATGAGCAACCCGGATAAAAATCTTGAGAAAACGGTAGACGAAACGATTGATCTGATCGGAAGAGCGCAGCAGGAAGACGGATACCTTAATACCTATTTTACCATTAAAGAGCCTGAAAACCGTTTTACCAATCTGTGCGAATGCCATGAATTATACTGTGCGGGCCATATGATGGAAGCGGCAGTAGCATATTACCGGGCAACGGGAAAAGATAAGCTGCTGAAAATCATGTGCAGAATGGCTGATTTAATTGACCAGAATTTCGGACCGGAAGAAAATAAACGCCATGGGTATCCCGGACATGAGGAAATTGAACTGGCGCTGGTGAAGATGTATCAGGCTACGGGAGAAAAAAGATATCTGAAACTGGCGAAATATTTTATTGATGAAAGAGGAAAGAAACCGCTGTATTTTGATATTGAATTTGAGAAAAGAAATAGAGCGTCTCATTTTTCTTACCTTTATCCGCCATATGGCATGTACAGCAATGGCCCTAAGTACGCCCAGTATCATTTGCCCATCAGGGAACAGAAAACATTTGAAGGACATGCTGTCCGGTGTATGTATATGGCCAGCGGCGCAGTAGATGTAGCGCGTCTGACAGACGATCAGGAACTGTTTGATACATGCAAAGAACTGTATAAAAATATGGTTCACAGAAGAATGTACCTTACAGGCGGAATTGGCTCTACACCTAAAGCAGAAATGTTTACTTCGGACTACGATCTTCCCAACGACATGGTTTATGGGGAAACATGCGCTTCGGTAGGAATTATGTTTTTTACAAAACGGCTTCTGGAAGCGGAACAAAAGGGTGAATACGCAGATACTATGGAAAGAGCGCTGCTTAATACCTGTCTCGCGGGTATGTCACTGGACGGAAAAAGCTTTTTCTATGTAAATCCGCTGGAAGTAGACCCTGTCGTAAGCAAAGAAAACCCGGACAGAGCCCATGTGCTTCCGGTACGGCCGGCCTGGTTTGGATGCGCCTGCTGCCCGCCGAATCTGAGCAGAATGATTACATCTCTCCCGGAATATATGTATACGATTAAGGATAATGAAGCTTACATCAATTTGTATTTATCTAATCACGCAAAACTGAACTTGCGGGATTTGGATATTGAACTGGAAGAAGAGACGAAATATCCATATGAAGGGAAAATCGTATTCCGGATAAAAACTTCAGGAAAATACAGTATCTGCCCAAGAATTCCTTCGTGGAGCAAGAACAGATGGAGTGCCAGAATTAACGGGAAAACGGTGACGGTGCTTCCAGAAGACGGCTTTTTGCACATTGACAGGCAGTGGACGGAAGGCGAGGTGCTGGAACTGGAATTGGATTTTGAACCCAGGAGAGTATATGCTAATCCGAAAGTATCTAAAGATGTGGGAAAAGTAGCGCTGCAGTGCGGACCTTTGGTGTACTGCCTGGAAGAGGCAGATAACGGAAAAGGCCTGCAGAGAATATATTTGCCCAAAGACTCCAGACTGGAATTGATACATAAAGAAGATAAACTGGAAGGGATTAATGAGATCCATACAAAGGGAGTTCAGCTAAGAGCTCCTGAAGATGAAGCGGACCTTTATACTTTTGATGCGGAAAAGAAGTACGATCCGGTAGATCTGACATTTATTCCTTACTATGCCTGGGCAAACCGTGGAGAAAATGAAATGACAGTCTGGGTACACGAAATGGAAACAGAAAACAAATAATAATATATGAAAAAGGAGGAACGATATGGCATTCAGAACAGACGGAAACAAACTGATTTACCGTAACGATGGCGAAATTCTGCAGATTGAGCCCTGGGGCGAAAACAGCCTGCGGGTGCGGGGAACAAAAACGGAAGAAATTTCTCAGGAACCCTGGGCACTGCCGGATCCGGTTCCCTGCAAAGCCCAGATTAAGGTGGAAGGGAAGACTGCCAGCATTACCAATGGAAAAATAACGGCTTCTTTCAACGAATTTGGTTGGCTGACCTATTATAATCAAAAGGGCGAAGTGCTGCTGGAAGAACGCTGGCGGGTAAATAATGGCGGAGAAAAGACAAGTCCTCTGGCCATCTGCGGACGAGAGTATAAACCGATCATCGGTTCCAGCGATTATAAGATTACGCTGCGCTTTGAGGGACAGGACGGAGAAAAAATATTTGGTATGGGACAGCGGCAGGAGAAGCAGCTTAATATGAAGGGCTGCTGCCTGGAACTGGCACAGAGAAACACGCAGTCCAGTATTCCATTTGCCCTTTCTAATAAAGGCTACGGCTTTCTCTGGAACAATCCGGCCATAGGACGGGCTACGTTTGCAAACAATCTGACAGAGTGGGAAGCGCAGTGCTCACAGCATATGGATTTATGGATTACGGCTGGAGATACACCGGCAGAGATTGAAGAAGCGTATGCAAATGCCACCGGAAAAGTTCCGATGATGCCGGATTACGCTACCGGTTTCTGGCAGTGCAAGCTTCGCTATAAAACGCAGGAAGAACTGCTGAATGTGGCGAGAGAGTACAAAAAGCGGGGAATTCCTATTTCTGTAATCGTCTGCGATTTCTTCCACTGGACCAATCAGGGAGATTGGAAATTTGATCCTAAATTCTGGCCGGATCCCCAGGCTATGGTGGATGAACTGAAAGAGATGGGAATAGAACTGATGGTTTCTATCTGGCCGACAGTGGATGTAAACAGTGAAAATTATGAAGAGATGAAAGAACTGGGACTGCTGGTACGCTCAGACAGAGCAAATGCTGTGCAGATGCAGTTTATGGGGAATGAATATCTTTTCGATGCTTTCAATCCGGAATCCAGAGAATACGTATGGAACAAAGCAAAAGAAAATTATTACAAATACGGTATAAAAATATTCTGGCTGGATGAAGCAGAACCAGATTTTATGTTCCACTATGATTATGACAACTTCAGATATTTTAAAGGACCGGCAGTTAAGGTGTCCAATTTTTATCCGGTCGAATATGCAAAGACATTTTATGAAGGCATGGAGAAAGAGGGACAGGAAAATATTCTGAATCTGCTTAGATGCGTCTGGGCAGGAAGTCAGAGATATGGCGCGCTGCTTTGGTCAGGAGATACGCATTCGACGTTTGACTTCCTGAGAAATCAGCTGGCAGCAGGACTGAATGTGGGATTATCCGGTATTCCGTGGTGGACAACTGACATCGGAGGATTTACAGGAGGCAACATTCATGATCCCAAATTCCACGAACTGCTGATTCGGTGGTTCCAGTTTGGACTGTTTTGCCCTGTAACCAGACTGCACGGCTTCCGTGATCCGATTGATTTTTCTATTTCTAATGCTGCAAAAATGTGGAATCAGCCGTTTGGAAGCGGCGCAGAAAACGAGCTTTACAGCTATGGAGAGGATGTATATAAAATTCTGAAAGGTCTGGTAGACACAAGAGAAACTCTTCGTCCATACGTGAAGGAACAGATGGTGAAAGCTCATGAAAAAGGAACGCCGGTTATTCGGCCGCTGTTTTATGACAATCCTGATGACCCGGCCTGCTGGGACGTAAATGATGAGTACATGTTTGGCCCCGACATTCTGGTAGCGCCCATTCTGTACGAAGGAATGCGGGAGCGCAGCGTATATCTTCCTGCAGGACGTACATGGAAAGAAGTACAGACAGGTAAAGTTTACGAAGGCGGTATAACTGTCCAGTGTGATGCGCCCTTATCTGTCATTCCTGTATTTACTACGAATGATTCGGAATTCCGTTTTGTGGATTAAAAGATTAGAAGATATGAGGGGGCTGTATTTACAGCGCCCTCATTTTACAATGGAGAAAACATGAAAAATTATCAAAATACAATGAATGCGTGCTTTGTTGGCTATATTGCCCAGGCAATCGTTAATAATTTTGCTCCGCTGCTGTTTCTTACATTTCAGACCAGCTATAAAATTCCCCTATCCCATATAACCATGTTGGTTACGATTAATTTTGGCGTGCAGCTGTTAGTGGATCTGCTGTCCACAAAATTTATAGATAAAATAGGATACAGAGCGGCAGCAATAGCCGCGCATATAAGCTCTGCGGCCGGACTGGTTTTACTGGCAGTCTTGCCGGATATGCTGCGGGATCCTTTTACAGGATTGCTTGCTGCTGTTATTCTCTATGCAGTGGGCGGCGGATTAATTGAAGTGTTAATTAGCCCTATGGTAGAGGCGTGTCCTACAAAGAATAAGGAAAAGGCCATGAGCCTGCTTCATTCTTTTTACTGCTGGGGCCATGTAGGAGTCGTTTTGATTTCAACTATTTTTTTTGGAATTTTTGGTGTAGCGAATTGGAGAATTTTGGCTATACTATGGGCGATAATTCCGGCTGTAAATACCCTTATGTTTATCTGGGTACCGATAGCACCGCTTGTAGAGGAAGGCGAAAGAGGATATACGTTAAAAGAACTTTTTTCAAAGAAAATTTTTTGGGTATTATTACTTATGATGACCTGTTCAGGCGCCAGTGAGCAGGCGGTAAGCCAATGGGCGTCTACATTTGCGGAAAAGGGGCTGGGTGTAAGTAAGACCGTAGGGGATCTGGCCGGACCTATGGCGTTTGCGGCGATGATGGGAGCTGCCCGGGTTTTTTATGGAAAATATGGGGAGAAAATAAATCTGGACCGGTTTATGAAGGGAAGTACAATACTGTGTATTTTTTCATATCTGTGCATCAGTTTGGTGCCGAATCCAGTAGTGGGATTGATTGGATGTGCCGTTTGCGGTCTTTCTGTAGGTATCATGTGGCCGGGGTCCTTTAGCAAAGCGGCTGCGGCGCTTAAGAATGGCGGAACAGCTATGTTTGCATTATTAGCTCTGGCAGGCGATTTGGGATGCTCCGGCGGTCCTACCCTGGCAGGTACAATATCCGGATATTTTAATGATAATTTGAAAATGGGAATTCTTGCAGCGATAATTTTCCCGGTACTTTTACTGATGGGATTATATGCCTGCGGCCGACTGGAAAAATGATTAAAACAGCTCCATGCCTGCGTGAAACCGTAAAGGAATGGAGCTAATAGTATGACCTTTTTTCTATACGCGCAATTTAATGTAAAAATCATAAAAAATACCATTGAAATTTACATGAATTAATGATAATCTTTGCTTAAGATGGCATGGAGGACACATATGTATCGGAAGATTATAGATTTTTTAGAAAAGTGGAAGAGCAGCAGGCACCGCAAACCATTAATTCTTCAGGGAGCAAGACAGGTAGGAAAAACCTATTCCATATTAGAATTTGGAAGAACGCATTATGAAAATGTGGCTTACTTCAATTTTGAAACGAATCCAAAACTGAATGCCACCTTTGAGGAGAATATCACTCCGGATTACCTGATCCCTATTTTATCTCATATTGCCGGGCAGACAATTATCAAAGAGAAGACATTGATCATTTTTGATGAAATACAGCTGTGTGAGCGGGCGCTGACTTCCCTGAAGTACTTTTACGAGAATGAACCGGATTATCATATCATCAGCGCGGGAAGCCTGCTGGGAGTGGCGGTAAACCGACAAACATTCTCATTCCCTGTAGGGAAAGTCGATATGAAAACACTTTATCCCATGGACCTGGAGGAGTTTATGCTGGCATTAGGGGAACAGGAACTGGTTTCCCAGATCAGGAGCTGTTTTCAGACCGATACGCCCCTTCCGTCAGCTCTTCATGACGCGGCAATGGGGCTCTACAGGCAGTACCTTGTAGTAGGGGGAATGCCGGAATGTGTTATGCAGTTTGCGGAAACCGGGGATTATATACTGGTGCGCCATACCCAGGATACGATTCTGGCAAGCTATCTCAACGATATGAGCAAGTACAACAATCAGAATGAAATAAAGAAAACAAGACTTGCCTACGATACGATTACAGCCCAGCTGTCTAAAAAAAATACACGTTTCCAGTATAAACTGATTAAAAAGGGCGGAAGAGCTTCAGAATTTGAAAACGCCATAGAATGGCTGACTCTGTCCGGTATCGTATCCCGGGTTTTTAAAGTGGAGCAGGTAAAAAAACCTCTGGAAAATTACAGGGACATAGACGCATTTAAAATATATGTTTCGGATCTGGGACTGCTTTGCGCAAAAAAGGATCTGGCCGCAAACGATATTCTTTATATGGTAGATGAAATCAATGACTTTAAAGGCGGCATGGCGGAAAATTATGTAAATGTACAGCTGTCCATAAATGGCTACAGAACGTATTACTGGGAATCCGCCAGAGGAGCGGAGATTGATTTTATTATTCAGAGAGAAGGGCAGCTGATTCCGATAGAGGTAAAGTCGGCTGATAATACCAGAGCCAAGAGTTTGAAAGTATATATGGATATGTATAAGCCGGCTTACGCCATAAAATTGTCGGCTAAAAATTTTGGACGAGAGGATAATAAAAAGATTGTTCCTCTCTATGCGGCTTTCTGTATTTAGCGGAACGGTTTACGAGGTAATTTCATTATGAGGGAGAAAACACAGGAAAAAGAAAAAAACAGGGCGTCGGCCAGGGGGAGGCTTCCCTTCCGCTGCTTTCAGAAAATGCACATGAAAATCCTGGCGCTGTGCCTGGGATGCGCCCTGGCGGCGCTGCTGCTGCAGACGTTTCTGTTCCAGCAGGCTTCCTCGGATCTGATTTACACCCAGAGCAAGGAAGAGATGGGAAAGTCCCTGGAAAATCTGCAGGACGATATGTACAGCCTGATTAAGACCATGGAGAGCGGCATGATTGATATCTACAATGAGAATGATTTCGTGCTGGATCTGAAAGCAGGCAGGGATATCTCCTACATGCGGGATGAATACTACCGGCTGGCCTTTGACCTGGGAACCGGCAGCTTCGATACGTCCAGCGCGGTGGTGGCCCTCTACCTCTACAACATGGACCATGAGATTATCAGCACCTACCGGCGGGCCGTGACGCCCAAACACAACTATCCCACGGATATCTACGAGGACGGAGAGTTCGGGGGCGGGGAAAAAGTGCGGGAGTATGTGGAATCCGACAATGCGGTGACCCTGATTACCAGCTATTATAATCCCTACCGGGAGAAAAACATTCTTCGCTTTGTGCTGAAAATCTACACCAGCGGCACCAACAGCGAAACAATCGGCTATGTGGTATGCGACGCAGACATCAAGGTGATCCAGTATCTCATGGAAAAATACCGGATCAATGACGACGCCTTTATCTGGCTGCAGCCGGAGGGGGACGCGCCGGTCTATCAGCTGGGGGATCTGGGAAACCAGGATGAAGAAAAGTTCCGGATGCTGGCGGAGAGCATTGAGGCGGGAGGCGAAGCGGCGGCCCAGCTGTTTTCCCACTCTGACCGGGTGTTTTTCAAGGCGGCCCAGAATAAGTACAACCTTTCCGCCTACGCGCTGATGCCCCAGTCCCTTCTGCAGGAAAATCAGAGAACGCTGACCCGGAACCTGTTCCTGATCGCGGGGCTGGTGATTGTGCTTGCCGTGCTGATTTCGACTTTTATTTCCCGCACCCTGTCCCGGCCCCTGGAGCGGATGACGGCTACGGTAAAACAGATCCGGGACGGCGATACCCGGCTGCGGATCACCGACTGCAAGGAGGACGAACTGGGAGAGCTGGGGAGAAGCTTTAATGAAATGCTGGACCGGATCGAGACCCTGGTAAGCCGGGAATATGAGGCAAAACTGCTGCTGAAGCAGGCGGAGTACAATGCCCTGCAGGCGCAGATCAATCCCCATTTCCTGTACAATACCCTGGATACCATGAGCAGCATTGCCGATATCCGGGGCTGTCCGGAGGTGAGCGCCCTCAGCCAGTCTCTGTCCAATATTTTCCGCTACAGCCTGGATATGAAGAATCCTTTTTCCACCGTGGCAGGGGAGATTGTACATCTGAAAAACTATATTTATGTAATGAACGTGCGGATGCAGGAAAACGTGGAGTACGTATTTGATGTGGAGGATTCTATCCTGAAGAGCACCATGCCCCGGATTTCCATTCAGCCTTTGGTGGAAAACGCCCTGACCCACGGGCTGCGGGGCTCCAGAAAAAAGAAAAAGATTGTGATTACAGCCGGGAAGGACGGGGAAAATCTGGTGATTTCCGTGGAGGACAACGGCATTGGCATTCCGGAAGAAGAGCGCCGGGAACTGCTGAATCCGGATCGGAAAAACCATACTAAGTCCATTGGCCTTAACAACATTCATTCCCGTATGAAGATTTTGTACGGAGAATCCTATGGCGTAACCATTGAGAGCCGAATCGGGGAGGGGACAAAGGTTTCCCTGGTAATTCCCAGTGTTCGCATGGAGGAGATTGACATATGGAAAGCAAAAAATACAAAATACTGATTGCGGACGATGAATACTGGACCAGAGAAAAGATCAGAAGAATGATCCAGTGGGACAAGTACGGCCTGCTGTTTCTGGAACCGGCTGTGGACGGGGAGGATGTGCTGCGGAAAATGGAGGAGCATCATCCGGACATTGTGATCACAGACATCAATATGCCCTATCTGGACGGTGTGGAGCTGCTGCGGATCCTTCAGGAGAAGTATCCGGAGGTGGTAACCTTCGTGATCAGCGGGTATGACGATTTTGACTATGTAAAAAACTCCTTTATGGCGGGCTCCATCAACTACCTGGTAAAGCCGGTGGGACGCATTGACCTGATTAACGCCCTGACCAAGGCCCTGGAGCTGATCAGCAAAAGAAGGCAGCAGAAGGAGGAAACCCTGCGGGCCGCTTCCTTCCTGCAGGACCGGGAGTTCAGCCAGCTTCTGGAACGGAAGGAAACCCCGTTTATGCCCAATATTACCATAAACGGGGAGATTGACTATGCGGGCGTGACCCTGATCCTGCTGAAAATCCACCGTCTGCAAACGCTGTCCGGCCGGTACGGCTATGATATGAACCGGCTTTCCTTTGCGGTCAAGCGCCAGCTTCATGAACTGATGGGGGATGAGGACGCCATCATTTTCAACCATGTGTACCGCTCCAACGAGTTTATCATTGTATCCGAGAAGGAAAACCAGGAGCTGCGGCCGCTGTTTGAGAAGATTTCCCTGAAGCTGGAACAGGAAGCGGAGTCCCCCGTTTCGGTGATTTTCAGCGACCATTCCTTTTCCATGGACAGCATTCACCAGGCCTATATCCAGACAGTTTCCCTGCTGATGACCAGACGGTTTGCGCCGGTAAGCCAGGTGATTTCCACCGGGAAAGGGGCCGGGGCCCAGGAGGAGATACGGAACCATTTCAGCGAGCGGCAGAAAAATGAACTGCTGACGCTGCTGAAGCGGGGACAGATGGAGGAGGCCAGGCAGTATATCCTCCATGAGATCGGACTGGGAGACTGCCAGGGAAACTGGTCCTACCTGGAGGTGCGCCAGACCGTCAAGCGGGTGGCCATGTTCCTGACAGAATATTTTTCCGATCTCTCCCAGAACCAGCCGGCGGGAACCGAGGATCTGGATCAGGTGCTGGACAAGGAGCTGGAGGCCCTGGACGGGAAGGGGCTGTGTGAACTGCTGCATGATTACATAGACAGCTGCACCGCCCTGTCCCAGTCAGAGGGGGACACCACCCGGGGAACCGTCCGCCAGGCGGCGGAGTATATCCAGGAGCACTATTTTGAACCGCTGACCCTGCGGGAGCTGGCGGAGCGCTACCATGTGGAACACTCCTATTTCTCCCGGATATTCCGCCGGGAGATCGGCACCAGCCTGCTGCAGTATATTACGAAAATCCGGATTGAAAAGGCTAAAGAGTACATCCGGAAGGGAAACGGAAACCTGACGGAGATCGCGTTTATGGTGGGGTATGACGACTATACCTATTTCAATAAGGTATTCCGCAAGTCGGAGGGCATGAGCCCCAGGGACTTCAGGGAGCAGATGGAAAAAGTTCAAAATTGACCAAGTATTTCAGCCAAAAAATTACTACCTCTTTTCCTTTTCTCTTTGCTATACTGGCGTTACAAAACCGAAGGCGGAAGGAGGGCTTCCGCCCAACATAAAAGGAACAGGAGGGAATGAGATTTATGATGAAAAAAGTAATGAGCGTTCTTCTTTGCGGCGCTATGGTGGCTTCCTTCGGTGTAACCGCACTGGCGGAGGAAGAGCATGAGCCGGTGACACTGTCCGTTCTGGCAGGCCAGTCCACCACGGACGCAGGCATTGAGGACATGATCGACGAGGCTCTGGCCGAGAAGTATCCCTGGGTAACCCTGGAGTGGGAATGTGTGGACTGGGGAAATGATTTCCAGCCGAAAATGCAGCAGTATCTGCAGTCCGGACTGCCGGATATTATGATCGGAAAAGCCCAGGATGTGGCCACCTACGCTCCCATGGGAGTTCTGGCACCCATCGATGAGACTTATCTGGACAAGGGGCTGGATGCCGCCAGAGAGAACGTGACCATCGACGGCACCACCTATGGACTGGTTTACAACGCGCTATACCAGGGCGTTTATTACAACAGAGCCATGTTTGAGGAGAACGGATGGGAGATTCCCAAAACCATTGATGAACTGCAGGCCATTATTGATGACTGCAACGAGAAGGGCATCGTGCCTTTTGCCAGCCATATGGTAGATACCTGGTCCATCGGAAATGTGACCATGCAGTTTATGATGAACGACGTATTCAATAAGGATCCGGAGTGGGGCGACAAGTTCCGTGCCGGTGAGGTAAGCTTCTCTGACAGCGAGGAAGCTCAGACCGCTTATAACTACAACAAACTGATCTTTGACAACACCTACGAGGATACTTTCTCCACCGAGCAGACCGACTGCGACGCCAGAATGGTGTTGGGCGAGGCTGCCATGAAGGTTTCCGGTTCCTGGTCCATCCAGAACTTCCTGGATATTGATGAGTCCTTTGATTTCGGAATTTTCCCGTTCCCCAACCAGACCGGCGATTCCAAACTGATTTTCGAGCCCAACATCACCATTATGACCAGTGCTGAAACCGAACATCAGGATGCGGTAAACGCGGTTCTGGATGTGCTGACCTCTGATCAGGAGCTGGCAGTGGAAATTTACGATTACACCAAGACGGCTTCCATGCTGAAGGATGTGAGCCCCACTTTCGACAATCCCAGCCAGACGGACATTGACGCTTACGCAGCGGAAGGACAGATTGTGGACGTAACTCTGGGCAACAACCAGCTGGTATGGGGCGGCTTCCAGGAGGAAAACGCCAAGGACATTGCGGCATGGCTGCAGGGCGACATTACCTTTGAGGAATGCCTGGCCGCGTCCGATGCGAGAGTGGATACCAGCAGCGCAAGCTGACCGTAAATTCATAGAGATTGAAAGAATGGGGCTGCTGCAAAAAGAGTAAAAAATCTTTTTGCGGCACCCCCTTCTTTTTGAAACGGCAAATGCCGGGGGAGGCTGATAACATGACAAAGAAAAAAATCGGCGGAATGGAAAAGAGAATGTTCCGCCAGTATCTGATCATGGTGCTGCCGGGGATGCTGATCTTTACGGTGGGCCTGATCATCCCTCTCTTCCTCTCCTTCCGCTATTCCCTGACAGACTGGGACGGCATGTCAAAGGAGATGGGATTTGTAGGGCTGCAGAATTATATTGATCTGTTCAAAGACCAGAATTTCCGGGACGCCTGGTGGTTTACCATCCGGTTTACCATTTTCAATACGGTGATCCAGAATGTGGCGGCGCTGCTGTTTGCGGTGGCCCTGGATTCCGGCATCAAGGCCCAGAAATTCTACCGGGCGGCTTTCTTTATTCCCTGCCTGGTCAGCGCCATCATCGTTGGTTTTGTATGGCTGAAAATGTACTCCAATGTGCTGCCGGCCCTGAATGATCTGCTGGGCACCAATATTGACTTTGGCCTGTTCGGAAAGGGCGAGACAGTTCTGACCGGCCTTCTGATCGCCAACAACTGGCAGTGGATCGGCTACTGGATGCTGATTTACCTGGCGGGACTTCAGTCCGTGCCTGCGGAGCTGTATGAAGCCGCCAAGATCGACGGAGCGGGAGCGGTGAAGCGGTTCTTTAACGTGACCATTCCCATGCTGGCGCCGGCCATCACCATCTGCGTGGTGGGAATCACCACCGGATCCCTGAAGGTGTACGACCTGCTGGTATCTTCCACCAAGGGCGGCCCGGGCCGGGCGTCTACCTCGGTGATTTACCAGACCTACGCCACAGCCATCAACGGGCGGCAGTACGGATACGGCTCCGCCATGACCGTTACCCTGGTGGTGGTGCTGCTGCTGGTAGCTCTGATCCAGGTGAAAGGCCTTAGAAGCAAGGAGGTGCAGCAGTAGTGAAAATCGGAAAAAGAAAGAAAGAAAAGGACCTGGTTCCCAGCCAGCCTTATACCAGAACCACGCTGATCACCCAGATTGTGATGACCGTGTTCGCCATTCTGTTTCTGGCGCCTCTGTTTATTATTGTAAATTACTCTTTTAAGACGAAAAAGGAACTGTATCTGGGAAGCCCCCTGTCTCTGCCCCAGTCCCTGAATCTGGAGAACTACGAGAAGGCCTTTGACAAGCTGGACCTGGCCACCACGTTTTTCAACACATTTTTCTATACAGCGGTAAGCGTGCTGATTCTGGCGCTGCTGTGCGGCATGACAGCCTGGGCCATTGCCCGGTGCAAACGGAAATTTTTCAAGTTTGCCTATGTGTATTTTATCGTGGGCATCCTGATTCCCTATCAGGCTCTGTTTTTGCCCATCTATACCATCGGCTATAAACTGAACCTGACCAACACCCGGTACGGCATTATCTTCATGTATGTGGCCACCGGTATTTCCTTCGGCGTCTTTATGATGACCAGCTTTATGAGCACCGTGCCGGTAGAACTGGAGGAGGCGGCCCGGATCGACGGCTGCTCGGTGTTTAAGACGTATTTTACCGTGGTTATGCCCCTGCTGAAGCCGGCCATGGCCACTCTGATTATTATGGAAGCCTTCCAGATCTGGAACGACTACCTGCTGGCCAGCCTGTATGTAAGCAAGAAGCAGCTTAAGACCCTGACGGTGGCCATACAGTCCCTGTTTTCCGCCCAGTCCAGCGACTATACCACCGCCATGGCGGCCATTGTGATTTCCGTGCTGCCCATTGCCATTCTGTTCATGTGCCTGCAGAAATATTTTATCAAGGGCATGACGGTAGGCGCGGTGAAAGGATAAGGAAAGCTATTTCAGGAGGAATTTGCGGAGATGAAAAGAGAGATTGCCCGGCATGTGCTGGGAGATATGACCGCCTGCTATGAGACGGATGAGTCCGGCAAGGTGGGACTGCTGCTTTGCCCTACAGCCCTGGCGGAGAAGCAGAGGGCAGACAAATCGGCCGCCGTGGACAGCCTGGTGCAGGTTAAACTGGCGGGAGACGAGTATAACGGAGCCTTTGCCCCGGGCCAGACCATGCGGGAGGGAGGCAGCGTAAAACAGCTGCGCTTCCGGGAGCAGAAGGTACTGGAAGATAAGGAAACCAACAGCCTGCGCATTGAAACCAGGCTGGCAGATGAAAGGGGCTGCCAGGCCCTGCACCGTCTGCTCTGGAACCAGGGAGCGCCCTATGTGCGGATGGAGACGGTGTTTGAAAATCACAGCGATGAGCCTGTATCTCTGGAGATGCTGGCCAGCTTTTCCCTCCAGGGGATCTCTCCCTGGATTGAGGGAGACTGCCACAATCAGATCATGGTGCACCGGATCCGGGGGCGCTGGAGCGAGGAGGGCCGTCTGGAGAGCCAGACCATGGAGGAACTGCAGCTGGAAACCTCCTGGACCAGGGAAGCCGTGCGCTGTGAACGGTTTGGCAGTATCGGCTCCATGCCGGTCAACAAATATTTCCCCTTCCTGGCCCTGGAGGACCGGGAAAACCATGTGTTCTGGGGAGCCCATCTGGAATCCCCCTCTTCCTGGCAGATGGAAATTTACCGGATGGATGACAATATTGCGGTGGACGGCGGCCTGGCGGACCGGGAGTTCGGCCACTGGCTGAAAAGAATTGCGCCGGGTGAAGCCTTTGCCTCTCCCCAGGCCATTGTGACGGTGTGCCAGACGGAGGAGCTGGACGTGATGGCGAAGCGCCTGACAGATGCGGGGGAAGAAGTACTGGCTTCTCTTCCGGAATTGGAAAAGGAACTGCCTATTATTTTTAATGAGTACTGCACCACCTGGGGCGACCCCTCCCATGAGAATATTCTGCAGATCCTGGACGCCATTAAGGACAAAGGTTTCTCCTATTTTGTCATTGACTGCGGCTGGTACAAGCAGGAGGGAGACGTGTGGGAGCTGAGTATGGGAGATTACCAGGTTTCCCCCTTCCTGTTCCCGGAGGGCCTGGAAAAGACCGTGGAGGCCATCAAAGGAGCGGGGCTGAGGCCCGGCATCTGGTTTGAGATTGAAAATGCGGGTCCGGCATCCAAAGCGTACCGGAAAAATGAGCATTTCCTGAAAAGGGATGGAGTCAGCATTACCACCCACCGCCGCCGGTTCTGGGACATGCGGGATCCCTGGGTGCAGGACTATCTGGAGGAAACAGTGATCGGAACGCTGAAAAAGTATGGCTTCGGCTACATTAAGGTAGACTACAACGATGATTTCGGCATCGGCGCGGACGGATGCGAATCCCAGGGAGAGGCGCTGCGGCAGAATATGCAGGCCACCTATGACTTCTTTGAAAAAATGGCAAAGGAGATCCCGGGCCTGATCGTGGAGAACTGCGCTTCCGGCGGGCACCGGCTGGAGCCCGGCTTTATGAAGCGCTGCAGCATGGCCTCTTTCTCCGACGCCCATGAGTGCGTGGAGATTCCCATCATTGCGGCCAACCTTCACCGGGTAATCCTGCCCAGGCAGAGCCAGATCTGGGCGGTGATCCGGGAGACGGATTCGCTGAAGAGAATGGCCTACTCTGTGATCAACACGTTCCTTGGCCGTATGTGCATCTCCGGCGACGTACTGCATCTGACGCCGGAGCAGTGGGCGGTTCTGGAGGGAGGCATGGCCTTTTACAGAAAGATCGCCCCGGTGATTGCAAAGGGACAGTCCTACCATTTCGGAAGCGAAGTGAAGAGTATGCGCCATCCGGAAGGCTGGCAGATCCTTCTGCGGGCAGGGGAGGAGGAAGCGTACCTGACGATTCATACGTTCGGCGGAAAACTGCCGGAGGAGATTGCCATAGATCTTCCTCAGGGCGTGCCTGCCAGAGCAGAAGAAATCTTCTCTGATACAGCGGAAGAGGTGACGATTGAGAACGGAAAGCTGCGCTACGCTCCGAAGGAGAACTGGAAAGCCGTGGCAGTGAGACTGGCAAGATAGAGCGGAAGCATAGGATCCTGAACTGACAAAAGAATCTTCCAAAAGCATTGACTAAGACGGTGTTTTTGGAAGATTCGCTTTTTATAAAGCGGAAAAGCCGGAAAGAACAAATAGACATTGCATTATCTGTAAAGTATGCTATACTTTGAAACAAGTAAATAATAGCGAAGTAGGAATTTATGCGTTAAGTGTTCATTGGCTGGGGAGTCGCCGTGAAACGAAAAGCTGCTGATAAGAAGAAGGCTTACGATATATTTTCCGCACCCGTTGCTACATATGAGAACATCTCATAATGTGGAGGGATTATTATTTATGGTAACTACTCTGACTGTGTGAAAGCATTATGGAGGTGTTTTTATTATGCAGAAAAACAGCTGCAGGACTTACTGGAATGTGAGGACTCTTGTCTTCATGGCTCTTCTCGTATCAATGCATCTGGTGCTTACCAGAGTGCTTGTGGTGGAACTGGGTGCTTACCGGATTTCGGTGGGAAGTGTCTGTACGATTCTGGCCGGTCTCTGGATGGGACCGGCAGCAGGAGCTGTCTGCGGTTTTACGGCGGACATCCTGGGATGTTTCATGAAAGGATATGCGGTGGACCCCTTTATCACCGCTGCCGCGGCCTGCTGGGGACTGATCCCCGGACTGGCGAAATATTTCTATGCCGGCAGGAGTCGGAAAGCCAAAACAGTGGGCATTGTGCTTACCATTGTGGCGACTGCGGCGATCAGTTCGCTTGTCCTGACAACATCCGGACTGGTGCTGTTCCAGGGGTATAATTTCTTTACGATTATTCCGGGCAGACTGGTTCAGTTTGCACTTCTGGTTCCCATTTACTGTGTGCTGACCTGTTTTTTGTATTTCAGCCCGCTGACCTTTTTGGTGATGGATACCGTGAAGCCGGCAGTGCTGAAAAAAAGACGGTCTGAAACCAGGACGAAAATCAATAACGGAGTCAGATAACAGGCCTGCAGCTGAGGAAATTTTCCTGGCTGCGGGCCTGTTTTTTATTTTCTGGTCCGGGTATCTCCGGGAATTTCCATAAATTGCCTGCCAAAACAGGGAAACCCATGCTATACTGAAGAAGGACAATGGAATATGCGAAAAAGACAAATCATACAGGAACGGATGGAAGAACTGGAAAGAGAGGAAAGATGAAAGTTTTAAAAATTGGGTGCATAATATGGGGAGCAGCAGTCCTTTCCACAGTTTTCACGGCTTATGGTGAACCGGCGACAATCCGGGCGGTTTGTTTTCTGCCTATGGAAGGAGATATTTCCACACAGCTTCTTAAGGGACTGAGAGAAGAGGCGGAGAAAGCCGACAATTTAGATTTTTCCTGGTATTATTATACTGATTTTGCAGATATGGACTTTGAAGTATATGCAGATATGGCTATTGCTATGCAGGAGGACTATCTAATATCCTTTGGAGGCACTGCGGCGGGAGAATATGAAGAGGCGGTTGACCGGCTGAAGGAAGCAGACGTGAAATTGATCGTAGTGGATCACGACATGGAGGATCCTATGGACAGGATGGCTTTTGTGGGAACGGACAACCGAGAGTCTGCCATACAAATTTTGGACTATGTAAAGAATGAGGTGGAACATCCGGTGGCGGCTGTGTTTATGACATATTCCCACGGCGGTATTCTGGAGAGACGGCAGACACTTGAGGAAAAGGCAGATCAAGGGGAGATACGGCTGGCATCTGTCTCTGTATTGCCGGAACATGCCATGCTGGCCGGACAGGAGATAGAGCAGGTGTTGGAGGAGAACAAGGAGGTTAATACGGTTATCTGCCTTGATGGAACTTCCAGCATTGCGGCAGCCCAGGTGATGGAGCAGTATGAAGAGAGGCATTTGTATGTGGTATGCTTTGACTGTGAGGATGTGGTGGTCAATGCACTGAAAAATCAGAAGATCGATCTGATTATGGCCCAGGATTATGGTCAGATGGGAAGGGAGTGCATTGGTCTTGTGACAGTAGCGCCTTTAGATACCGAGGATGTGCGTACAGAAATCTATACAAAATGCATTCCGATTACAAGAGGGACGATAGATGAGGCACAGAGAGAATAAAGGACGAAAAAAATTTGTTCCCATACGGAAGCAGATGGTGGGAGGATGCGGGATTCTGCTGTTTTTCTGCGTGATCTTTTCTGCGGGCATCTATGGACTTGGCCGGTACCAGGAACAGAGAAGAAGCCGGATCATGGAGCAGCAGAATGATTTTGCGGATTTTTACAGTATTCTCAAAAGTCTGGACAGCGGGCTGTACAGATATTTTTCTTCCTCAGATCAGGAAAAGTCTGGTGCATATAATCAGTGCAGCGAGGATCTTAAAGAATTGGGAGAGACAGCTCAAAAACTGAAAACGAATTTCAGCCATTTTGCTGTCAGTGACTTCTGCTATATGGCAGACACCTATGAAGAGCAGGTGAGAAGTACACTGGGAGCATGTCTGGGAGATGAAACCGAAAAAATTTATGCAGAATATCAAAATACGCAGAGGACCAAGGAACTGATGGAAAACAGCTACGCTTATGTGTGGCGGGTGATCGGGAAGGAAACCCAGCAGAAAAAAGAGGAACTGAACAGCCTGTGCAGACGTATGTGGATGGGCACAGTGGGAATTGGCGTATTGTTTATGGCAGGATGCCTTGCCTACGTAGTCTGGTTTTCCAGGTATTTACTGATGCCGGTGACAAGTCTGACAGAGACGGCAAAATCCATCAGTGAGGGGAATAAAGAGCCTGAACGGATGGAGCTGAATGATATGAAGCGGAATGAACTGCAGATACTGGCGGATGCTTTCTATCATCTGCTGGATACGACAAATCGCCAGTTTCAGATGCTCTGTGAGAAAAAGGATCTGGAGCAGAAGCTAAAGGACGAAGAACTGCGCCGCGTCACGATGCAGTCCCAGCTGCATCGGGCGAGACTGCAGATGTTTCAGTCTCTGGTAAATCCCCACTTTCTGTTTAATACGTTATCGGTGGTGGCGGATCTTTCTTTTGAGGAGCAGGCACCCCGCACCCAGGAATCGATAGAACAGCTGTCCGTATTTTTGCGGTATTCTCTGACGTATCTGAATAAAACTGTAACAATTTCACAGGAAGCAAGTAATCTGCGTATTTACTTTTATATGCAGCAGCTGCGGTTTAAAGATCGTTTTCGCTTTCTGGTGGAAGTTGATCCGGACTGCGAGAAGGTCGTGCTGCCCGCCATGATTCTTCAGCCTCTGGCAGAAAATGCCCTGCAGCACGGAGTGGGCGGATACACCAGCGGAGGCATGGTTGTCTGCCGTGTTAGGCGGTTTCAGAATCAGGTCTGCCTTTCTGTGGAGGATAACGGGGTGGGTATGTCCCGGGAAAAAATTGCCAGGGTAGAGCGCCATATTCAGGAAGGAATGGAAAATGATTTTTCCGAAGGCATTGGCTTGCTTTTAGTATATCAGAGAATTCAGGATTTTTTTCATAATAAAGCAGTGCTGAAAATAGAAAGCGTACCTGGGATTCAAACTTCGGTCAGGATCATGATTCCGGAAATGGAGGAAGCAAAGTGACAGGCGTAATACTGGCAGATGATGAGGAACATATTATTAACAGGCTGAAATCTCAGATTATGTGGGAAGAGTGGGGACTGAGACTGTTGGCCACTGCTTCGGACGGAAAGGAACTGCTGGAAAAAATTGAAAAGAACCGTCCGGGGATTGTGATAACGGATATTGTGATGCCTGTAATGACAGGATTGGATGTAGCGGCCAAGGTGAAAAAAATCAACCCGGGAATCCATTTTATTTTAACCAGTGCCTATGCGGATTTTGCCTATGCGCGCACGGCTATGCAGCTGGGCCTGGACGATCTTCTCCCCAAACCGATTATCCGCTCGGAACTGAAAAGTGCGCTGAAAAAAGCCCTCCTTGACCTGAATGGACAGCCGGAACTGAAGGAAATGACGGAAAATTCTCAGACAATCCGGATGGTAAAAGATTATATCCGGATGCATTATGAAGAAAAGCTGTCTCTGGAAGGTGTGGCTGATAAGGTGTATTTGAGCGCCGCCTATTTAAGCCGCCTGTTCAAACAGGAGACCGGGCAGAACTTCAAAGATTACCTGGTGCATGTACGGATTGAGGAGGCCAAGAAACTGCTGAAAGGAGGATGCCTGAATATCAATCAGATTGCGGACAGTACGGGCTTTTCCAACGGCAAACATTTCAGCCGTGTTTTTCGGGAGGAAACAGGTCAGACACCGTCCGAATACAGGAGACACTCTGATAGCTGAGACGCTGTTGGGGTGTCTCTTTTTTACATAAAGGACTTATTTTTGACGGATACCTGTCACTCTGTTTACCAACCGCCAGGGCTGTGATACAGTGAGGCCTATCAGATTGTTACATTTTTACAGGAGGAGGTAAAAAAGTATGAGAAGAAAAATGGTAGCGGCATTATGTGCAGTATGTATGATGGCGAACGCCACAACAGTCTGGGCATTTTCCCAGTATGATTATGAGATGAAATATCTCTATGACGAGGAATTTGACTGTCTGTGGGCCGATTATCCTACTTTTGGAGAACTGGTGGGCTTTCAGTCATCGAATGATCTGAACCTGGATCTGTTTATCAACAGTGAATGGGGAGAACAGACAGCGAAAAATTTCTACACTTATATCACATACGCAAAAGATCCTATGAATGAAAACCTGCTTGCCTACTGGGAAAGACAGGGACTGACAAAAGAATCCTATCTCCAGGAGACAGAGGAAACCGAAGAAGGGGAGGCAGCTGCGGAAACATCAGAGGAGGCGACAGAGGCTGCTGTTCCGGATGAGAACGGCATCATCGGAAATTATTATGTTTACAGTCCCACAGGCTCTAAGGGACAGACAGATGTATCTTATCCCTGCATTATTGTAAATCATGGCGGCGGGGAACCGGCATATCAGGCAGAAACTTTTGGATACTGCCAGATTGCGGCCAGAGAAGGGATTATCCTGATTATGGCAGAAAACGAGGAATCAGAAAATCTGTACAATATTCTGCAGAGAGTAAAGGCAGAGTATCCGATTGATGAGACAAGAATTTACGCGTCCGGTTCTTCTATGGGAGCTATGCAGTCGATTAATCTGGCGGTAGCCTATCCCACGCTGCTGGCTGCCATCACAGAATTGGATGTAGCGCCGAAATTTGTGGATCAGACAGAGAATCAGGAGGCCTTCAATGCGGTAAAGGAAGCAGGACTTGCGGTTGTAAATATTGCGGGACTGGCAGATAAATACGGGGCGTATCCGCTGGATGCCAATGAGATGAACAGCGTAAGCGGCTGGAACGACCTGATGACAGTTACCGGAAACGAAGATTACTGTCTGACTTCCGAGGAGAGCGCGCAGCTGGCAGAAACCTCTCTGAATATTGCAGAGCATATTACCGGAGGAAAATTTGAGGAAACCAGTTTCCGTTATCCTACCAACAACAAGGTTATGGTAAACGATTTTACCAATGCGGATGGGGTTAATAATCTGCGGATTATTGTGGTAGACAATAAAGGGCATATTCCCAGTGGTTACGATGCGGAGTACAGTTGGGAATTTATGAAGCATTTCAGCCGGAACCTGGAGACAGGAGAGTTGGTTTATACAGAATAAAAAGCCAGCAGAGAAAGGAGGAGAAAAGTGATATGAAAAAAAGATATGGGGGACTTATTTTGGCCTTAACGCTCAGCATGACCTTTACAGCCTTTGCTCAGGAATATGATTATGAGAAAAAGGATTACTGGTACCAGGAGGCGGAGGCGCTGCAGAGTTTTTCTGACTATAATACCATGGAGGATCTGTTTACTGCTCTGGGAGCAGCGGATGCCGGCTACTCTGTAGACGCGTTTATTAATTCGCCTATGGGGGAACTGATGATGGACGACTGCTGGCATTATGTGGAATGGAGCGATCCCATGGATGAGGAACTGCTGGACTACTGGGAAAACTATGGGGGAGGAATTCGCAAAGAGATGCATCATGCGGGAGACGAAGCCTTTGAGTGGGCCAGCTATGTGCCTATGTCAGCTTATGAGGAAGCGAATGCGGATAAGGCGTATCCTGTGATGGTGGTGTGCCGGGGCGGAGACGATCCTAAATATACGGCAGAATGTTTCGGCTTTGTACATCATGCGGCTGAGACCCAGGAGTATATTGTGGTGATCCCTACAGACAGAGAGCCGGATGCTGTGCAGAAAATGCTGGATGAGCTGAAGGCGGACTATCCGGTGGATGAAAGCCGGATCTATGTGACAGGAAACTCCATGGGAGGAATGCAGGCTCTTTACAACGGCTGGGCCTATCCGGAAGTATTTTCCGCAGTTGTGCCTTTTGGTATTGGGGCGCAGAGTTATCTGGAGGGAGAACAGCTGGAGCGAATCCAGGAACTGAAAATGCCTATGTTCTACCTGTATGGAACAATGGACTGCTATCACAGCTTCCCTGTTACGGAATGCGCACTGAAGGAGCCGGAGGACGGTGTGTGGGAAATTAATGAACTGCTGGCAGCCAATGACTGTGTTTTTGAGGAATTGACGGTGGAAGAAGCAGAAAATTTGGCGGAAAATTCGGAGGAGTATATCGAAAAGGTAACAGGTATGAGTTTTCCGAAAACCTGGAGTGAGGAGCGGGAGGACACAACCTATTACTTTGGAGAATACTGTACTGCGGATGGACAGTCCATGTACCGGGTTGCTATTGCGGAGAACGGAACCCATTGGCACTCTCCCTCCTATCCGGAGTTAATCTGGGACTATGTCAGCCAGTTCAGCAGAAACACGGAAACGGGGGAACTGGTAATAGAAGAGCAGCAGTAAAATTTAGAAAGGATGGAATAATATTATGAGGAAAGGTCTGGTAATAGCGGCAGGTCTGATGATATCGCTGGCGATGGGAATGAGCACACCGGCCGCTGAAGTGATCGTAGGCGGTGAAGCCATCAACACAGAGGATTTAACCGGGGAGCAGAAGACTCTTTATGAAGAATACGCAGCAGAACTGGAGCAGATGAAGGATATTGGAATGGTAGGCTCTATCTATGACACGGAGGGTTTTTCAGATTATTATGACTTGTATCTGAATACCTGTATTTTGGGGGTAAAGCAGACGGGAGAGCCGGAAATCACCCAGGAATTGGTAGATGAGATGAAATCCCTGCGGGAGGCACTGGTTCCTACGGGAGCGGCAAAAGAGGATGTAATCTGGTATATCTGGGGTGATGAGATACCTACCGAAGAAGGGGCGGAAGACTATAATTTTAATACTGCCGCGGATGACAGCGATTTCGTACCCTATATCTGTGCTTATCTGGTGGAGGATCAGAGCGAGGCAAAAGGAAATATTCTGGTATGCTCCGGCGGAGCAGATCTTTACAGAAGCCATAACAATGAGGGAAATCCCACCTGCGCCTTTTTTAACAGCATCGGATACAATGCGTTTCTGGTAAATTATCGGGTAAGTCCCTATGCGTCGGCAGACGCCACTCTGGATGTACAGCGGGCTGTAAGGTATCTGCTTTACCACGGCGAAGAGTACGGCATTGGCGCGCTGGATAAGATTGCCACTATGGGGTACTCTGCCGGAGCCATGCACTGTTATGGACAGGCTATCGCATTCAGCGGAACGATCACCCCGGATTCTGTTTATCCGGATTATAAGTGTGATGAGATTGACCAGGTGGAAGCAGATGTGGACGCGTCCATTATTGTCTACGCTGCAGGTATGCCCCACGATACTAAGGGCAGTCCGGTAGATATTTCAGCGCCTGTGATGCTGCTGGAGGACGGGGATCCCAATAAGACTGAGGAACTGCCGGCATTCTTCTTTGCAGGCGCATCTGGCCATTTTGCGTCCGGTTTCTGCGTACAGGCATACTCAACCCTGAATCCGCTGACAGAATGTGAACTGCATATGTATGCGGGAATAGACGGACCCTTTGGTTTAGGAACAGAGTATGAAGGGTCGGATCAGATGAGGGATCAGATTGAGGCATTCCTCGATGTAGAATTCGGTTATCGGACGAGAGTGAAAAACTGACCGGAAATAAACTATTTCTGGAAAGGGGCGGGTGCCATTCATGCGGATGGCACCCGCCCCTGGAATTTTTGCGTAATAGCAAAATTTTGAATCTTTTCATTAAAATCGAGGATAGTAACCAACTCTTAAGTTGATAGCATTGCTTGCTAAGCGTATATCCTTGAATTATGGGAAAATATGGTAAAAATATAATTTTATCATGATTTCACAAAAAGAAATTGTATATTTTGTATATTATTCTGATTGACACATAATGATATAGGTCATATAATTAATAAAACTTATTAATTAATAAAAAGACGGATATGGAGGAGAAAGCTTAAATGGCAGCAGCCGGAAAACCGCAGGTCCTTAAACAATATAATACCAGTATGATACAGCGGCTGATTATGGAGAAAGGGCCGATAACAAAGCCGGAGTTATCACATCTCACTAATTTGAGTCTCCCTACAGTAAATAAAATTGTGGATGAGCTGGTGACTGAAAAAATCGTAATGGAGGATATGATCCAGACGGGAGCAGGGGCAGGACGCAAAGCTATGGCTTATGTAGTAAACGGGAACTACGGAACCTTTGTAACCCTTTACTACCTGGATGAGAAGTGGATCGGATGTGTCTCTAACATTCTGGGAGAAGTGCTTTTTAAAGCGGAATATTATATAAATTCAGATCATAAAAAGGAAGAATTGGAATTTTTAACAGCGGCAGTGGATGATTTGATGGTGAATGCAGAACGGGTGAAGGCTATTGGAGTTGGCATCCCGGGTATTGTGATGAACGATGAGAAGATTGCGGCAATTCCGCAGCTTCCGGAATTTGAAGGCATTAATTTAAAGAAACTGTTTCAGGAAAAATATCAGCTTCCGGTTTTCATTGAAAATGATGTCAAACTGATGACGGTCGGATATTATTCATGCCGCATGAAAAATCTTAATAATATGGTTTTCTTGTACATAGGAAACGGTATTGGCGGAGGCACTATTATTAATGGGCAGCTTTATAAAGGCAATACCTGTTTTGCGGGAGAATTTGGATATATTCCTTCAGGACAGGAAGAAACAGAAGAAGAATTTCCCGGAGGAAGCCTGGAAAAAAGACTTACAAGCTTAAAAAAAGAGATGAAGAAACCGGATCAGCGGGAAAAGGCAAAAAGTCAATTTTGTACAGAAATCGGGCGGGCTCTGGTGAGCTGCGCAGCAATAATTAATCCGGAGGCAGTGGTACTGTACTGTAAAGAATTAGATAAGGAAGCATTGCAGGTGATTTCTCATGAGATAGAAAAATTCCTTCCGCAGCACAGTATTCCGCAGATTTATCTCACCGCCAATAATAATTATGGAATTCTTGGGCTTATACATATGTGTCAGGAAGGAATTAATCCAAAAATGCAGCTGTTGGATACAATAGAAAAATAAAATGCCGGGATGAGGTGAGACAGTTGGGAAAAGAACAGATGATTTGGGTATCCATGGATGGGGGCGGGACGAAAACAGAATTATGCGCCTGCAATTCGCAGGGAGAAAAAATATTCAGCCAATTTTTTGGACGTGCAAACTATAAAACAGCAGGTATTGAGGAAGTATCAGAGACCTTATCTACTGCAGTCCAGAATATGCTTCAGTCGTTAGAATGCCAGATGGATGATATTGCAGGAATGGTTCTGGCGATTGCCGGATGCGATACATACCAGGATGTCAAAATTTATACAGAAATCATGCTTGCAGCAGGGATACCCGAAGAAAAAATTCTGATTTGCAATGATACAGAAGTGGTTTTCCGAGCACTCTCTGATATTAATGGGATTTGCGTTGTGGCGGGAACCGGGTCTATTGCCTGTGCCTACGATAATCATGGTATGTGCGCAAGGATAGGAGGCTGGGGAGCACCTCTTTCTGACATGGGATCGGGATACTGGATTGGAGCGGAAATA
>DSTFC04002__coassemble_700_pt1 | contig 37717 bp, 34 predicted proteins | sample DSTFC04002__metabat2_high_PE_043 | metagenome-assembled genome bin DSTFC04002 | reverse complement strand
TTCTTGAGAAAATTTATTAAGTTGACGCAGTGTAGTCAAATTATAGGCGATCTTACTTTTCTGCATTTTCATATTTTTCGCACCTCCTGCCCTCATTATACTTTTGACTTTTCAAAAGTTCTACCAACTACGGTAAGCAAAAAATGTTATGTTTGGTTGCGTAGGCTTATATCTTTATTTTAGAATTATGGAGTAGTAGGGTAACTGACTGTTCTCTTGTTTGTGTTACTTTATGGCACATGAGCATTTTCGCCAGGCTTCCAATAGTGCTTCGCAGTGTCCGGCAAAATCCCGCTTTGACTGGAAAACAGATTCCCTGCGGCAGAGGCAGATTTTATGGTTCCCGGCAAATTCGATAATCCGGCCTGACAAAGCGAAGATAAAAAAATCTTTATCATACAGCAGCGAAAATTTGCGGATCATTTCCATCTGGTCGTATTTTGCAAATTCCAGTTCCATGCAGTCCCGCATTATGTCATAGTTAGAGGAGCGTAATGGTTTCATAGTCGTTGCCATTGTCAATCTACAATATTAAAAGGGATAACCCATGGTAAAAATGAAACCGATCAGGTCTGTTAATTCCTCCTGGAATTTGTTATGATATACGGAAAGAGGACGGTCTTAATTGCCCAATGAAAATACACATGCCGGAGGTGAGCCAAAGCATGAAGCAGGATAAAGATTGGGAAAATATGAAACACACGGCGTTTAGCTATTCCTTTACACCGAAAGAGTTTTTCTTTTTCCTTTTTAAGAAACCGATGTGCCCGAAATGTAAGAAAAAAATGATCCGGAAAAAGGAGTTTTTTTCGACAAGAGGCGCGCTTCCGGGAACTTTTACCCGGGAACTGTACAACATCAATGATGAAAAGGTAAAGTATTATTACTATACCTATACCTGTCCGGAATGCGGCGCCAGATATACGCTGGAGGAACTGGCAAAGAAATAACCGGTTAAAAGACAGACGCCGGACAAGGCCGGCAGGGGAACGGTTTCCCTGCATCCTGCATATTCTGAAAGAAACAGGTCTGTTTGAAAAACAGATGAAATGTGCAGGTGAATGATATGGACTACGGTACTTTGCGTATGGCGCAGGAGGAACAGCCGGATAAAGGGCGCCTCCAGATCCAGATTATCTCAGAGCGCCAGGAGATACCGGTGAAGGGGGCGGTGGTGGAGGTCTCCTATACCGGCCTGCCGGAAGATACGCTGGAAGAGGTGACGACAGACGGAAACGGACGTACGGATACGCTGGAGCTGGGGACGCCGCCGGTGGAATACAGTCTGGATCCGGCGTCGGAGACTCAGCCTTATGCAGAATATACGCTGCGGGTTTCGGCGGAAGGCTTTGAGACGGCCACGGTTACGGGCATTCAGCTTCTGTCCGGTCAGACTTCCCTGCAGAATATCCGCCTGCGTCCCCTGGAGCCGTCCCAGACGCCGGACGTGATTGTGATTCCGGCCCACACGCTCTACGGAGATTATCCGCCCAAGATTGCCGAGGAGGAGATTAAGCCTATCACCCAGACCGGAGAAATTGTCCTTGACCGGGTTGTTCTTCCGGAATTTGTGGTGGTGCATGACGGCACACCTCAGGATACCACAGCGGGAGATTACTATGTCCGTTACCGGGACTATATCAAAAACGTAGCGTCCAGCGAGATTTACGCCACCTGGCCCCGGGCATCTATTATTGCCAATGTGCTGGCGATCCAGTCCTTTACGCTGAACCGGGTGTACACGGAATGGTACCGGAATAAAGGATACAATTTTACGATTACTTCCTCCACAGCTTTTGACCAGAAGTGGATTAACGGAAGAAACTATTACGAGAGTATATCCCAGGCGGTGGACGAAGTATTTGACAGTTATCTGTCCAGGCCCAATGTCAGGCAGCCCATCCTGACCCAGTACTGTGACGGGGAGAGAACCAGATGTCCCGGCTGGATGACACAGTGGGGCAGCAAGGAGCTGGGAGAGAAGGGGTATGACGCAATAGAGATTCTCCGGTATTTTTACGGGGATGATATGTATATTAACTTTGCGGAGGAAGTATCCGGCATTCCCTCTTCGTATCCCGGCTATCCCCTTGACATTGGCTCTGTGGGGGAAGATGTGGCGAAGATCCAGGAACAGCTGAACCGGATCTCCGATAATTTTCCCCTGATTCCCAAAATAGCGGCGGACGGCATTTTCGGGGAGAGAACCCAGAATGCGGTCAAGGTATTCCAGTCCGTGTTTGGGCTGACCCAGGACGGGATTGTGGGCAGCCGCACCTGGTATAAGATACAGGAAATTTATGTGGCGGTGACGCGGATGGCGGAACTGGTCTGAAAATCTGTCCGGCAGGGGAAAAATAAAAAATAAAAAAAATGAAAAAAATGAAAAAAGTACTTGCTTTTTTTCAGTTTGTGTTGTAATATATACGAGTGTCACGGAAACGTGGCAGAAAACAAAAGAATGGTTCCTTGGTCAAGCGGTTAAGACGCCGCCCTCTCACGGCGGAAACAGGGGTTCGATTCCCCTAGGAACTGCTCAACGAAGCGCTGAAACCTGACAGACAGGGTTCAGCGTTTTTTGTCGTGTTCTAAAGGAATGAAAGAGTATGGCATATTGCCTTTCCGGAATACCTGGTTTATGATAGGAATTAAGAAAAGACAGACAGTAAGGGGGTGCAATTTTGGAACTTCGTACACTCCGTTATTTCCTGGCGGCAGCGCAGGAAGAAAATATCACAAGGGCGGCGGACATCCTGCATGTAACCCAGCCTACTTTGAGCCGTCAGATGATGGATCTGGAGCGGGAACTGGGCGTGACCCTGATGCTGCGGGGCAAAAACGGTCTGACCCTGACGGATGACGGTATCTTTTTCCGCCAGCGGGCACAGGAAATCGTTGAGCTGGCGGACCGTCTGGAAAAGTCCTTTGCAGAGCGGCAGAACGACATCAGCGGCATGGTTGTGATCGGCGCGTCCGAGGTGGTGGGCAGTCAGACGCTGGCAAAATTGATGAAAGAATTTTCTGAGAAATATCCTGCAGTACAGTTCACCCTCTACAACGAGACGGTGGACAGCATCAAAGAACGCCTGGACAAAGGGCTTGTGGACATCGGTCTGCTGCTGGAACCTATCGACGTGACTAAATATGATTACATACGTCTGGACCGGCAGGACACCTGGGGCCTTCTGGTACGGGAGGACCACCCGCTGGCTGAAAAGGCGTCGCTTACGGCGCAGGATGTGGCCTCCTGTCCGCTGCTTTTGCCGCTGCGGGAAAACATCCGGGTGGAGATTCTGCACTGGCTGGGCTGTGAGGAAAAGGAACTGCGCATTCCGCTGTTTTACACGCTGCTTTCCAACGCTGCCCTGCTGGTGGCGGAAGGGCTTGGCTGTGCCTTTTGTATGGATGGAGCGCTGGCTACCCGCAGCGACTCGCGCCTGCGTTTTATCCCGCTGGAGCCGCGCCGGATGACCCACAGTGTGCTGGTGTGGAAGAAGAATAACCTGTTTTCTCCGGCGGCCTCCCTGTTCATTCAGGCGATTCATCTGCTGCGGGCCAGAATTGAATCATGATTTTGCGTTAAAGGGGAATGCTGCAAAAAGATCTCTTTTGTAACATTCCCCTCACATTTCATGGAAAAACAGGTTTTATTTTTTTGCCCTTTCCATACAAAAAATATATGGATAAAGATGAAATATAGGTATTAGACATTGAAAAGCTGGATCTCTATAATGAAAACAGGAGGTAATAAGCGATGAATCGAAAAGAACGTACGGAACAGAAAATGCAGGAGTTGTTTCACAGTCATGCCGCCGGAGACGAAGGAACGGACGGCGAGTTCATGCAGATTTTACAGGGCTATATCTTTGGAGATGTCTGCTATACCGGCAGCCTGGATAATCGGCTGCGGGAACTGGTCACGGTTACAGTGCTGACTGCTCTTGGCACCCTGCCGCAGCTCAAAGCCCATGTGCAGGCCAGCCTCAACGCCGGATGCACGCCGGTGGAAATTCGGGAGGCGATTTACCAGTGCGCGCCGTTCATCGGCTTTCCCAAAACCCTCAACGCTATCAGCACCATGAACGAAGTGTTTGCAGAGAATGGTATCGAGCTGCCTCTGCCTTCCCAGAAGACGCTGACTGGCGAAAACGAGGACGAGCGTTACCGGAAGGGGTTGAAAATCCAGGATTCTCTCTATGGGACAGAGATTGCAGACCGCTATACCTGGCTGCCCGGTGAGTTTGCCCAGGCAGTACCCCGCTTTTTGACGGAGCTGTATTTCGGGGATTTTAAGACCCGCACCGGTCTGGACGGCAAGACCCGGGAACTGCTGAGTGTAGTGCTGCTGGCGGCGCTTGGCGGCGCGGAAGTGCAGTTAAAAAGCCATGCTGAAGGAGCGCTGGAAGCGGGAAGCACTAGGGAAGAAGTGGTCTGCGCCCTGGTTCACGCCAGCGGTTATATGGGCATTCCCCGGTTGTTTAACGCGCTGAATGTAATCCGTTATTGAGAAAAGACAGGAAAGGAAGTGCTTGTCATGAAAATCATTGTTTTGGAGGGGAGCCCCAACAAAAACGGTTCCTCCAATCTGCTGGCGGACTGCTTTAAACAGGGCGCGGAGGAAGCTGGCCACAGCGTAGAGATCGTGGATACGGCCCACGCCAATATCCATCCCTGCACCGGCTGTATCCACTGCGGCTACGAGGGACCCTGCGTGCAGAAGGACGATGTGGAGGCAATTCGCAGGAAAATCCTGGCCGCTGATATGCTGGTGTTTGTCACGCCCCTGTACTATTACGGAATGTCGGCCCAGCTGAAAACCATGATCGACCGTTTCTGCGCGTTCAACAGTTCCATTCAGCGCAGGCATATGAAGTCCGCGCTGCTGACGGCGGCCTGGAACAGTGACGACTGGACCTTTGAGGCGCTGGAAGCGCATTATAAAACGCTGGTACGCTACCTGAATCTGGAGGACAGGGGCATGGTGCTGGGCTATGGCTGCAGCACGCCCTCTATGACCCAGCACTCCCCGTATCCCCAGCAGGCGTACAGCCTTGGAAATCGGCTGAAATAACAGTAAGGCGGACTGACACCGCTGGAACAGGAAAAATGAAAAAAATTCTTATTATATCGTATTCCTATACCGGTCATACCCATCAGATTGCCCGGGCAATTCGTACTTTGACAGGCGGCGACTGGTGTGAGATTTACCCCTGGCAGCCGTACCCCATGGCTTTTCCGGAGCTGCTCGGTCAGGTCAGAAAGGAGGTGCGGACAGGGTATTTACCCCGTCTGCTTCCGGGCTTTGCCAATCCGAAAGGGTACGAGGTGATTTTTGCAGGTTCCCCCAACTGGTGCGGAAGCCCAGCGCCGCCGCTGGCTTCCTGGCTGGCTCAAAACGATCTGTCCGGCAAAATCATTCTGCCTTTTTATTCCCATTGCGGGGGCGTATCCTGTGATTTCAGCCGGGATATGGCCCGGCTCTGTCCAAAGGCTGAGGTCCGCCAGGCGCTGGGAGTCATGGAAGATGACGGTGCGGTCTTGCTCCGAATCCTGCGGGACTGGCTGAACCAAAACGACCTGCAGCCGCTGCCTGCCGAATATGCAGGCTGATCTCCGGAAGAAAAAATGTTGTAAAGGAGGCTTAAAATGCAATACACAAAACTTGGAAATTCTGATTTGACTGTTTCCCGTATCTGCATGGGCTGCATGGGATTTGGCGATCCGCACAGCGGTCAGCACAGCTGGACACTGGACGAGGAAGATTCCCGCAAGATCATACGCCGGGGGCTGGAACTTGGCGTCAATTTCTTCGATACTGCCATAGGATACCAGAGCGGCACCAGCGAACAGTATCTGGGCCGTGCCCTGTGGGATTTTGCCAGGCGGGAGGATGTGGTGGTCGCCACCAAATTCCTGCCCCGCACCCAGGAGGAGATTGCGGCAGGAGTTACCGGGCAGCAGCACATCCGGAATATGATCGACACCAGTCTGTACAACCTGGGGATGGATTATGTAGATCTTTATATTTACCATATGTGGGACTATGAAACACCCCTTTATGACATTATGGACGGATTGAACCGCATTGTGCAGGCGGGCAAGGTGCGTTATATCGGTATCTCCAACTGCTTTGCCTATCAGCTGGCCAAAGCCAACGCTCTGGCAGAGAAAGAGGGGTTTGTAAAATTCGTTTCTGTTCAGGGTCACTATAATCTGATCTTCCGGGAGGAGGAGCGGGAGATGGCAAAGCTTTGCGCAGAGGATTATATTGCCATGACGCCCTACAGTTCGCTGGCGGGCGGACGGCTTTCCAGACATCCGGGGGAGACCTCCAGGCGTCTCCGGGAGGACAGCTACGCAAAATTTAAATATGATGCCACAGCCAGTCAGGATCAGATTATCATTGACCGGGTGGCAGAGCTGGCTGAGAAGAAAGGCGTTTCCATGACAGAAGTTTCTCTGGCGTGGCTGCTTACCAGGGTGACGGCCCCGGTGGTGGGAGCCACCAGGCTGCAGCACATCGAAGGTGCGGCTAAAGCGGTGGAACTGAAACTGACGCCGGAGGAAATCGCCTGGCTGGAAGAACCGTATGTCCCCCACAGGCTGGTGGGCGTGATGGCACAGAACACCCCGGCTGCCGCTAAAGAGCAGCATGTCTGGGGAACCGGCAGCCAGAAAATCCAGGGCCGGTGATTTTAAAATATAGGAAACAGCATGAAAAGCAGTGGATATTTTCGAATGATCGTGAACCGAAACCGTAGGATGTTCAGACTGTGACCCGGCTGAGAATATGCTTCCTGTAATCCCGAGGGGCGCAGCGGTACAGCTCTTTAAATCTTTTTGCGTAATAGGCCGGCGAATCAAAGCCGCAGTTTGCGGCGACTTCAGAGACGGATATATCAGGCTGGGTCAGCAGCATATAGGCGCTCTGCATAAGCCGATGCTTCACCAGATACTGGACCGGAGATTCTCCGATGGTGCGCTTGAAACAGCGCAGGGCCTCCCGCTCGCTGATGCCTGCCACGTCGGCGATATCCGAGAGAGAAATATTCCGGGTAAAGTTTTCATGAATAAATTCCAGCATTTCTCCCAGCCGCAGTTCATCCGCGTTTTTCGCGGAATCCGGTTTCAGGATAACGTCCTCCAGCTTCTGATACACGGCCATCAGGATATGGGTAAGCTGATCCCGCACGATAAATTCATAGCCAAACACGTCTGTCCGCAGCGCCTGGAAGGCAAAGGTAAACCACCGGGATACCCGTTTGCTGTTTTTTCCGAACAGAACACAGGAAAAATTGCCGCATGCGAGCATAGGGGAGATATATTTTACCGCGAAAATTAAATTGGGGTTTCCGGTTACCAGAAGGGGAGAAAAAACCAGGGACTGAAGTTCGCAGGAAGGATCCCCGGCGGCACTGTGAAGGGTATGGGCGTTGATAACCGCCAGCTCTCCCTCGTGAACCGTCAGATACCGGGAGAGAACCTGAAGCCTCATGGTCCCCTTTTTAACATGGATTATTTCCAGCTCTTCATGCCAGTGCCAGGGAATAACATCTTCTATGGAAGAGGTATGCCTGGATTCGTAGCCTGCGCAGGGAAACTCCGGTGTCCCGTGGGGCCGCAGTTCTTTATTGGTATTATTCAGCGGGAAACCGCATTCATGAAGAGCCATTATGACGCCTCCTTTTTTAATTCTGCCATTTACAGGCATCTGCCGGCTGAAAAGTCGGTTTTGTTATCATATGCGTCGATATTGAGATTGAAATGAATGTAAGAAATCGATATTATTATGCCGTAAAGAGGAAAAATGGTCAAGAGAAAAGAAAGGAGCATGTTTATGAAGATTAGAAACGAACAGGAAAAGAAAATGCTCAGAGATGCAATTAAACGCTGCAGCGGATATGTGGCACTGGTTTCTTCCACCAGCGGAAGAGAATACGATCTGAAAAATGACGAGATGCAGGCGGAAGCTTTTGCCAAACTGGCTCTGGATTCCCAGGAATCAATGGAACTGTTTGTGGCAAAACGGGAAGATGTAGAGGTTATGATGGATCTGATGGACCGTCTTGCCAGAGAGAACCGTGCTGCTGAGAATTATAACGAAAGAAAAGCTGCTTAATCTGAAACAGAATATGCTAGAGAAGAGGCCTTCGCGTGATGCGGAGGCCTTTTTGTGTCATACGCTAGGCAAGCAGCTGCCAAGATTGCAGTATCACGGAGCCTGGATAGGGAAGGGCAGGGAGGACATGCGAATGACAGAAAAGAGAACAAATGTTCTGAAATAGCTATACTTTTAAGCGGGAGTATGCTATACTTTTTCAATAGACGAGGAAAGCGCGGCAGTTTGGAAATCTGCAAGGAAATCGATCATATTTCTGAGAACTTAAAAGAATGTTTCTGGTATAATGGGGATAAGAATGAAAATTTGACTACAGATTTTTTCAGGTATTCGAAAAATCAGAATAACGGATACGAAAAGCAGGGAGGGATTGCGAGAATGAAGAGTGATAAAAATGCACTGATCCTATATCATGGAAGTCCGAATAAAGAGATCCGACCAACATATGGTCTGGGAAATGACAAACATGATTACGGAAAAGGATTTTATCTGACGGAAAGTCCGGCGCTGGCATTTGAGTGGTCAGTTTGCAATCCTACAGAGAATAACGGGTGGGTACATAAGTATACACTGGATGCTGCTGAATTAAATATATTGGATTTTCAGGAATATGACGTACTTTCCTGGCTGGCAGAACTGATGAAACACCGGGATGCAGATACAGGACGAAGATATAAGGTGTTGGCGCCCAGATTTATAGAAAAGTATCAGATTTCTACAGAAGGATACGACGTTATTAAAGGATGGAGGGCGAATGCGTCATATTTTTATATTGCCAAATGTTTTGTCAGAGATGAAGTGGATCTGGATATTTTGCCGGATTTATTAAAATTGGGAGATCTGGGAATTCAGTACTGCTTAAAGACAGAAAAAGCGTTTCTGTCTTTGAAAGAGGACGTTACAGCACTGCAGGAAATTGACTATCATAAGATCAATCCAAAGTATACACAGCGTGACAGAAACGCCAGAGAGGCTATGTATGCATTGATTAACTCTGAGAAAAATAAAATTGAGAATGTGTTCAGTAAACTGCTGTAAGAGGTAAGAGAATGGAAGTATTTAGTAAAGCGTATTTGGATGAAGTGGTTGAAAATCAGGGAAAACTGTTTGAATATGCAGAGGATCACTGCCCGGGTATGGATATAGAAGATTTTATTGATCATTATATGAACAGTCGGACAAGATCCCTGATAGATGAGGGACAGGCATATGTCTCTACTATGGATGCAGAAAGTTTATTTGACTATTTCCTGAAAAATGATAAATACGAGTTGAAACAGGGGAAAGAAACAGGAGGCTTCGCTCCTGACTGGATTGGACAGTTTTACGCTTTGTTTCAATGGATGTACAGGATGCCAAGCAAAGAAGTTGTCAGACTTCTTCCGGTGAAATTTATGTTTGAAGGGTATCCGGGACTTCATGATCTTGATCTGCAGGTGGCTGTTCAAAAGGTAGGAGAACAGTGCGGACTTGGGAAACAGGAATAAGGGCGGAGGATTGCAGGAAGAAGGTGCGGCTATGATATGTTTTCATAATCCGGATGAAGAAAATGGGTATTTAAGCAACTGGTCTCTAACTGAATTCACAGTTGACGGTATTACATTTTCTTCCATGGAGCAATATATGATGTATGAAAAGGCAGTTTTATTCAAAGATCAGACAACCGCAGAAAAGATATTGCAGACGGATGATGTGGCAGAGATCAAAGCTTTGGGAAGAACCGTGCAAAATTTTGATGACAAAGTCTGGACAAAGGAAAGAGAAGGTATTGTTTACCGGGGCGTATCAGAGAAATTTCGCCAGAATCCGGAGCTTGCCGAAAAGCTGGAAAAGACAGGAAAAGAAATCATTGCGGAATGTGCTGTGAAAGATCGGATCTGGGGGATTGGTCTTTCCATGAAAGATGAGGACAGGTTCTGTACTGATAAATGGAAAGGACAGAATTTGCTGGGCCAAATTTTGATGCGGGTAAGGGACGAGATTACAAATCATGATCCAAAACACGCGGAAAATTAGTCGTTAAAAAATAGAAGCGGATAGAGGCGATAAGGTTTTCTGTAGAACAGATGGCAGTATTGTTTCAACGTGATAAATCAACTATTTCCAGACATATAAAAATATTTTCACAGAAGGAGAGTTAAACAGATGGTCAGTTGTTGCAAAATTTGCAACAACTGCTTCGGCTGGAAAAACCTATCGGGTGGATGAGCCGAAAAGGCGCCAAAAAGGAGCCAAAAAAGGAATTGAAAGAATGAAGGTATTTTGGAACGTAAAGGTTCTAATAGAAATGGCTATTGGATCGTAAATAAAGCGGATGAATCATTTTAGAAATAAGGGATAAATCATTATGGATCATTTCGAATTAGTATCAGAATACGCCCCTACCGGCGACCAGCCCCAGGCGATCGAGCAGCTGGTCAAGGGTTTCAAGGAAGGAAACCAGTTTGAGACCCTTCTTGGCGTCACCGGTTCGGGCAAGACTTTTACGATGGCGAACGTCATCCAGCAACTGAATAAGCCGACGCTGATCATCGCCCACAACAAGACTCTGGCGGCGCAGCTCTACGGGGAGTTCAAGGAGTTTTTTCCGAACAATGCCGTGGAGTATTTCGTCTCCTACTACGACTATTACCAGCCGGAGGCCTATGTGCCCTCCTCGGATACCTACATCGCCAAGGATTCCTCTATTAATGAGGAGATCGATAAACTGCGGCTTTCCGCTACCGCTTCCCTGGTGGAGCGGCGGGATGTCATTGTGGTTTCCAGCGTGTCCTGCATCTATGGTCTGGGCAGCCCGGTGGATTACCGGGATATGGTGATCTATCTGAGGCAGGGCCAGGAACGGGACCGGGATGAGATTATCAAGAAACTGATCGACATTCATTATGACCGGAACGATATGGATTTTCACCGCAGTACCTTCCGGGTGAGAGGAGATGTGCTGGAGATTTTTCCGGCCAATGCGGATGACTACGCCTACCGGGTAGAATTTTTCGGGGATGAGATCGACCGGATTACCGAGATCGACGTGCTCACCGGCACCGTGAAAAAGGCGCTGGATTTTATCGCCGTATTCCCCGCTTCCCACTACGTGGTGCCCATGAAACGGATCATGGAGGCCACGGTGGAGATAGAGAAAGAACTGGCGGAGAGAGTCCGGTATTTCAAAAGCGAGGACAAGCTGCTGGAGGCTCAGAGGATTGCGGAGCGGACCAACTTCGATATAGAGATGATGCGGGAGACCGGATTCTGCTCCGGAATCGAAAACTATTCCCGGCATCTGGCAGGCCTGCCGGCAGGAGCCACGCCCCATACGCTGATGGACTTCTTTGACGATTTCCTGATTATCATTGACGAGTCCCATATGACGGTTCCTCAGATACGGGGAATGTACGCGGGAGACCAGTCCAGGAAAACCACCCTGGTGGATTACGGCTTCCGGCTGCCTTCTGCCAAGGACAACCGACCCTTGAATTTTGAAGAATTTGAAAGTAAAATAGACCAGATGCTGTTTGTATCCGCCACACCGGGGCCCTATGAGGAGGAGCATGAGTTCCTGCGGGCAGAACAGATCATCCGGCCCACGGGCCTTCTGGATCCCAGGGTGGAGGTGCGCCCGGTGGAGGGACAGATTGACGATCTGATCGGAGAAGTAAACCGGGAGGTAAAGGAAGGAAATAAGATTCTGGTTACCACGCTGACCAAGCATATGGCGGAGGACCTGACAGATTACATGAAAGAAGTGGGGATCCGGGTCAGATACCTGCATTCGGATATTGATACCCTGGAGCGGACGGAGATTATCCGGGATATGCGGCTGGACGTGTTTGACGTGCTGGTGGGAATCAACCTGCTGCGGGAGGGCCTGGATATTCCGGAGATTTCCCTGGTAGCGATTTTGGATGCGGATAAGGAGGGATTTCTCCGGTCGGAGACATCCCTGATTCAGACCATCGGCCGGGCGGCCAGAAATGCCCAGGGCCATGTAATTATGTATGCGGATACCATTACGGATTCCATGCGCCGGGCCATTGACGAGACCAACCGCCGCCGGGCGGTACAGGAAGCCTACAATGAAGAACATGGCATTACGCCTCAGACCATTAAAAAGGCAGTGCGGGATCTGATCAGCATCTCCAAGGATATCGCAAGAGAAGAGAAAGAGTACGAGAAGGATCCGGAATCCATGAGCCGCAAAGAACTGGAGAAGCTGATCGGCGAAGTGGAAAAACAGATGAGGAAAGCTGCCGCGGAGCTGAACTTTGAGGCTGCCGCGGAACTGCGGGACAAGATGATCCGGCTGAAAAAGCATCTGCAGGGACTGGATTGAGGAAAGTTTTAGAAGGACAGAAAAATGACAGAACATGATAAGATCAAAACAGATATGACCGGCGGGCCGGAAGCGGCCGGGCAGCGGATCCGGGCGGAGAAAAAGGATATGCGCCAGTATATCCGGATCCGGGGAGCCAATGAACACAATCTGAAGGGCATCAGCCTGAATATTCCAAGGAACCAGTTTGTGGTGTTTACAGGGCTTTCAGGTTCAGGCAAATCCTCTCTGGCGTTTGACACCATCTATGCGGAGGGGCAGAGAAGATACATGGAGTCTCTCTCTTCCTACGCCAGACAGTTTCTGGGACAGATGGAAAAGCCGGATGTGGAGAGCATCGAGGGACTTCCTCCGGCGATCTCCATTGACCAGAAATCCACCAACCGGAATCCCCGTTCTACGGTGGGAACCGTGACAGAGATTTATGACTATTTCCGTCTGCTCTATGCCAGAGTGGGGATTCCCCACTGCCCCAAATGCGGGAAGGAGATTAAGAAGCAGACCATCGACCAGATGGTGGATCAGCTGATGGAACTGCCGGAGCGGACCAGGCTGCAGCTGCTGGCGCCGGTGGTGCGGGGCAGGAAGGGAGAGCATGTAAAGCTTCTGGCCCAGGCTAAGAAAAGCGGTTATGTGCGGGTGCGCATTGACGGAAGTCTTTACGATCTTTCAGAAGAGATTAAACTGGATAAAAATATTAAGCATAATATCGAGATCCTGGTGGACCGGCTGATCGTGAAGCCGGGTATCGAAAAGAGGCTGTCCGAATCGCTGGAGCAGGTGATGGATCTGGCGGAAGGGCTGGCGGTGGTGGATGTGCAGAGACCTGCCGATGCCCCCGGTCAGACAGACGGTGAGGAAATGTCCCGGAAAGAGGCGGAGAATGAGGTGATTAACTTCAGCCAGAATTTTGCCTGCCCGGACTGCGGGATCAGTATTGAAGAGATAGAGCCCCGCAGCTTTTCCTTTAATAATCCCTTCGGCGCCTGCCCGGACTGTCTGGGACTGGGCTACAAGATGGAATTTGATCCGGATCTGATGATACCGGACAAATCTCTGAGCATTCTGGACGGGGCCATTGTGGTGCTGGGATGGCAGTCCTGCAAAGATAAAGGCAGCTTTACCCGGGCGATTCTGGACGCTCTGGCGGAAGAATACCATTTCAGCCTGGATACCCCGTTTCAGGATCTGCCCCAGGCGGTTCAGGACATGCTTATATACGGCACAGAGGGCCGGGAGGTAAAAGTACATTACAGAGGCCAGAGAGGCGAGGGCGTCTACGATGTGGCTTTTGAGGGGCTGATTAAAAATGTGGAGCGCCGGTACAAAGAAACTTTTTCCGAGGCCAGCAAGGCGGAATATGAATCCTTTATGCGGATCACCCCCTGCAAATCCTGCAAGGGCCAGAGGCTGAAGCCCTCCGCCCTGGCGGTTACGGTGGCGGATAAAAATATCTATGAGATCACCGCCATGTCCGTGGGGCATCTGCAGGAATTTTTAAATGAGATGAAGCTGAGCCCCCAGCAGGAGCTGATCGGGCATCAGATTATTAAAGAGATAAAAGCCAGAACCGGTTTTCTGGTAAATGTGGGACTGGAGTATCTGAACCTGGCCAGAGCCACCGGAACCCTCTCCGGAGGAGAGGCTCAGCGGATCCGGCTGGCTACCCAGATCGGATCCGGCCTGGTGGGAGTGGCCTATATTCTGGATGAGCCCAGCATCGGCCTTCATCAGAGAGATAATGATAAGCTGCTGAACGCCCTCTTTGCCCTGCGGGATCTGGGAAACACCCTGATTGTGGTAGAGCACGATGAGGATACCATGCGGGCGGCGGATTACGTGGTGGATATCGGCCCGGGAGCCGGAGAGCACGGCGGCGAAGTGGTGGCCCAGGGAACAGCGGAGGATCTGATGAATAACCCTGCTTCCATCACAGGGGCTTATCTGGCCGGCAGACTGCAGATACCGGTGCCGGCAAAACGCCGGCAGCCTGCGGGATGGCTGAAAATAACGGGAGCCGCGGAAAACAATCTGAAAAATATTACGGTGGAATTCCCCCTTGGGGTTATGACCTGTGTGACCGGCGTCTCCGGATCCGGGAAAAGCTCTCTGGTGAACGAGATCCTCTACAAGGTGCTGGCGAAAAAGCTGAACCGGGCCCGGACGGTTCCGGGAAAGTACAGGGAGATACAAGGGCTTGAGCAGCTGGACAAGGTGATTGCCATCGACCAGTCCCCCATCGGCCGTACTCCGCGCTCCAATCCGGCTACCTACACAGGGGTGTTTGACCAGATCCGGGATCTGTTTGCCGCCACCTCGGACGCCAAAGCCAGGGGCTACAAGAAGGGTCGCTTCAGCTTTAACGTAAAGGGCGGGCGGTGCGAAGCCTGCAGCGGCGACGGCATCCTGAAGATTGAGATGCACTTCCTGCCGGATGTGTATGTGCCCTGTGAGGTCTGCCATGGTAAGCGGTACAACAGGGAGACTCTGGAGGTAAAATATAAAGGAAAGAACATTTACGACGTGCTGAATATGACGGTGGAGGAGGCGCTGAAGTTTTTTGACCATGTGCCCAGCATCCGCCGGAAGATTGAAACGCTGAACGATGTGGGCCTGTCTTATATCCGTCTGGGACAGCCCTCCACGGAGCTATCCGGAGGCGAAGCCCAGCGGATCAAGCTGGCGGCGGAACTGAGCCGGCGCAGCACGGGAAAGACTGTGTACATTCTGGATGAGCCCACTACCGGACTGCATTTCGCGGACGTGCACAAGCTGACGGAGATCCTCCAGCGTCTGGCTGACGGAGGAAACACGGTGATTGTCATTGAGCATAATCTGGACGTGATCAAGACAGCGGATTATCTGATTGACATGGGACCGGAAGGCGGAGACGGCGGCGGAACCGTGATCGCCCGGGGAACGCCGGAGGAGGTGGCCCGGATACCGGAATCCTACACTGGCCAGTATGTGAAAAAATATTTGAACTGACCCTTTCTTTTGCCGCAGAGAATAAGAACAGAAAAAAGTCTGGCCGAAGCCAGACTTTTTTCAGGAAAGAGAAAAAATTAAAATGTTTTGAGGGAGTACTTCGCAGCGTGTGGGAGCTACGAAGTGTGAGTTATGAAACATATTAGCTCTTCGCTAATACGTTTATAAGTATATCCGGGAATTGTGTTCAAAGTGTGTATAAATCCTAAAGTAATTATGAAATTCCTGTCCTTTTTCATAGGGAAATCTTAAAAAAGCCTGGAATGGCCTTTGCCGGATAAAAAAAAGGGAACAGGAAAGAATAAAGACAGGGAAAATCCGGAACGGAAAGAGTTCCCTGAGGCTACAGAGCACATTTGAAAAGGAGAAGAAAAATGGAGGAGCAATTTCAGGAGGAAAGGCAAAAAGAATATAACGAGTATGTAAAACGGGTCACCCCTACCCACAGCCTGTCCGCGAATATGATCAAAGCGTTTCTCATCGGGGGAGCGATCTGCACGCTGGGGCAGCTGATTCTGAACACCGCCATGTCCGTGGGACTGGAACAGGAGGAAGCGGCCAGCTGGTGTACGCTGCTGCTGATCGCTCTCAGCGTCCTGCTGACGGGGCTGAACCTGTACCCGAAACTGGCAAAGCTGGGGGGAGCCGGCACCCTGGTGCCGATTACCGGGTTTGCCAATTCTGTGGCTGCCTCTGCCATTGAATATAAAAAGGAGGGACAGGTGTTCGGAATCGGATGTAAAATTTTTACCATAGCGGGGCCGGTGATCCTCTATGGCATCTGTTTCAGCAGTCTGCTGGGGCTGATTTACTGGGCGCTGGGGCTGTGGGGCATAACCTGGTAACAAATTTTCCAGTCGGGGATTTGATTGACAGAGATAAAGGGCCGGTGCTAAGATGAAAACTGCCAGACAGCGATGAAAAAGGAGAGGAGAGAGGAAGCTGTGATAATAGAAGAAGGCCGGCCGGCAGACGCGGAAAAAAGACTGGAAAAAGAGAGACGGGTATACGACCTTTTAGACGGGCTGGGGGTCCGCTATAAAAGGGCGGATCATGAGGCGGCCATGACCATGGCGGCCTGCGAGGAGATTGACCGGGCACTGCAGACGGGCATGTGCAAGAACCTGTTTCTGTGCAACCGGCAGGAAACCGATTTTTATCTGCTGATGATGCCGGGAGATAAAAAATTTAAGACAAAGGATCTGTCTGCCCAGCTGAAAACAGCAAGACTTTCTTTTGCCAATGAGACATATATGGAAGAACTTCTGGATATTACGCCCGGGTCCGTCAGCGTGCTGGGGCTGATGAACGATCATGAGAAGCGGGTGAAGCTGGTGATTGACAGGGATATTTTAAAAGGCGCGTTTGTGGGATGCCATCCCTGCATCAATACCTCCAGCCTTCAGATTTCCACAGAGGATCTGATGAAAAAGGTGGTGCCGGCTATGGGCCATGAGCCGGTGCTTGTGGATCTGCCCCGTCATGAGGAGGAGCAGGCCTGAAAAAATACCACCGATAAAAACGGCAGGATAAGGGGAATGAGTGATGGAAGGAAATGTAAAGCGGCTGACAGAGGGGAACCTCTATCGGCTGATACTGGAATTTGCTTTTCCGGTATTTTTAAGCCAGGTGTTTCAGCAGCTGTATAATACAGTGGATTCGCTGATTGTGGGAAGATTTCTGGGAACGGAGGCTCTGGCGGCGGTGAGCTCCTCTGGGACTCTGATTTTTCTGATGATCAGCTTTTTTTCAGGGACTTCTCTGGGGGCCGGGGTGGTGATCTCCCGGCACTTTGGGGCGGGTGAAAAAGAAAAGGTATCCCGGGCAATCCATACCACGGTGACGCTGGGCCTTATTGCCGGCGTTTTTCTCACCATCGCGGGCGTGGCCTTTACCCCTACGCTGCTGCGCTGGATGGATACAGATCCGGATGTAATGCCCCAGGCGGTGGAATATTTCCGCTTCTATTTTATGGGCGTGCTGGCAGTGGTGGAGTACAATTTCTGCAAGGACATTATGAACGCCCTGGGAGACAGCAGGCGTCCGCTGTACTATCTGATTGTCTCATCTGTCCTGAATATTGTGCTGGACCTGCTGTTTGTAGCGGGTTTCCACTGGGGAGTCTGGTCTGCCGCCGCTGCCACTACCATATCCCAGGTTGTGAGCGTGCTTCTCTGCCTGCGCCATCTGAGCAAAAAAGGAACCATTTATCAGCTGCAGCTTAAAAAGCTGGGGCTGGATAGGCGGATGCTTCGGGAGATTTTGCGCTTCGGCCTGCCCTCCGGGATACAGAATTCCGTGATCGGACTGGCTAACGTGATTGTCCAGACCAACATTAATTCTTTCGGGAAAATAGCCACAGCGGCCTACGGCTCCTATACGAAAATCGAAGGGTTTGCTTTCCTTCCGGTGACCAGTTTTACCATGGCTCTGACCACCTTTACCAGCCAGAACCTGGGGGCCAGAAAATACGACCGGGCCAGGAAGGGGTCCCGCTTCGGGATCCTCTCTTCCATGGCGCTGGCGGAGCTGATCGGAGTTGGCATCTATCTGGCGGCCCCCCTTCTTATCGGATTGTTTTCAGACAGCCCGGAGGTGATCGCCATCGGGACAAGCCAGGCGCGGACGGAAGCTCTCTTTTATTTCCTGCTGGCCTTTTCCCATGCGGTGGCGGCCGTATGCAGAGGAGCTGGTAAAGCCTTTGTGCCCATGTCCATCATGCTGGCCATCTGGTGCGTGGTCCGGATTTCCTATATTACGATCATGATGCAGTTTATACGGGAGCTGTCCATGATCTACTGGGCGTATCCTCTTACCTGGGGAATCAGTTCGGTGATTTATCTGTTTTATTATCTGTTTTCCGACTGGATACACGGATTTGAAAAAAAGCAGCCCCGCAGACGGACAGCCGGACAGTAGGAAACATCCGTCCGGCGGAATATTCTGCGCTTTTTGAGCCATACTAATGACAGAACATGGCGCCGGTGTCCGGGAATTCCCGGTACACCCGTGCCGGAGAAACAGAATGCAAAAAGCGAGGATACAGGAATGAGCCAGATGAGAGGAATGCAGAGCGCAGAACTGGAGCGGGAAGTCTATATTGCAGCCGGCGCTTCTGTAGCCGGGAAAAAAGAGGGGGAAGGCCCCCTGGGTGAAAAATTTGACATTGTCTGCCAGGATCCCATGTTTGGACAGGACAGCTGGGAAATGGCGGAGAGCACTATGCAGGCGATGGCGGCGAAGAAGGCGCTGGAAAAGGGGGGACTGAATCCCTCCGCTGTCCGCTGCGTGTTTGCGGGAGACCTTCTGGGGCAGCTGATTGCCACTTCGTTTGGAATGGAAAAACTGGATATTCCGCTGCTGGGACTGTATGGAGCCTGCTCAACCTGCGGGGAGGCTCTGGCTCTGGCCGCCGTTATGGTGAGCGGCGGATTTGCGGATTATGCCATGGCGCTGACTTCCAGTCATTTTGCCAGCGCGGAGAAGCAGTTTCGTTTCCCCTTGGAGTATGGAAACCAGAGACCGCTTTCCGCTACCTGGACCGTGACCGGCAGCGCCGCTTTTATTTTATCGGATAAGCCGGGAAAAGTAAAAATCACCGGCATCACCGTGGGACGGGTGGTGGATTACGGAGTCCGGGATTCTCTGAATATGGGAGCGGCCATGGCTCCTGCCGCCTGCGGGCTGATCGTGCAGAACCTGAAGGATTTCAACCGGCAGCCCCGGGACTATGATCAGATTATTACGGGAGATCTGGGCTATGTGGGACAGAAAATTCTCTGGGATCTGGCAAAAGAGCAGGGGTATGATATCAGCCCGAATCATATGGACTGCGGGATTGAAATTTTTGACCGGGAAACCCAGGATACCCACGCAGGAGGAAGCGGCTGCGGCTGCAGCGCGGTTACGCTGGCGGCCCATATCCTGCCGAAACTGGAGCGGGGAGAGTGGAAGAGGGTTCTGTTTCTTCCCACAGGAGCGCTTCTGTCCCCCACCAGCTTTAATGAAGGCCAGTCTATTCCGGGCATCGCCCACGGGGTGGTGCTGGAACGCTGCTGAAAGGAGGAAACAGGATGGATTATCTGCGGGCATTTTTAATTGGAGGTCTGATCTGCGCACTGGTGCAGGTCCTGCTGGAAAAGACAAAGCTGCTGCCGGGAAGAACGATGGTGCTGCTGGTGTGCGCCGGCGCTCTGCTGGGATGCGCGGGACTGTACGATCCTTTCCAGGAGTTTGCCGGTGCGGGCGCTTCCGTTCCCCTGCTGGGATTTGGCAACGTACTGTGGAACGGCGTGCGGGAGGCAGTGGACGCGGAGGGCTTTATGGGAATTTTCATGGGAGGCTTTAAGGCCAGCGCGGTGGGAATCAGCGGGGCTCTGATTTTATCTTATCTGGCCAGCCTGGTCTTTGACCCTAAAATGAAATAGAGTAACAGTTCCATGAGCTGAGCGCCCGTATATGAGGAAAACAGCGGCGTAGCCGCAATAAGCACGTCAGTGCGGTTTTCCGAATGGCGCGGGCTGAACTGTTACGAAATGGGAAGGCCATGCAGGCGAAATGATTGACACCGTTATGGAATAATAATATAATGACACCAGGGCAAAAATCAGAAAAACAAAAAAGTGAAGAGGGAAGCAGGTGCGATTCCTGAACAAGTCCGTTACTGTGTATCCGGCCGGAGGCCGGGAAGTCAGATACCTCTTTTCTGTCAGCTCTGCGGCAACCGGAGGACAGGAGACGGGGAGGATGTTGCAAAATGAAGCAACATCCTCTCTGCTTTAAAAAAGGAGAAGGAACGTGGAAACAGGTCTGGAAAACTGTTATGTGATGAAAAACAACAGGCGGCTGCGCTGCGGCTATACCACAGGATCCTGCGCTGCTGCGGCGGCCAAAGCCGCGGCTCTGATGCTTTTTTCCCACAGACCGGTACATACCGTATCCCTGATGACGCCGAAAGGCATAGAGCTTCATCTGGAGATACTGGATATCTGTATGAAAGAAGGAGAAGTATCCTGCGCGGTGCGAAAGGACGGGGGGGATGACCCGGACGCCACCCACGGGGTGCTGGTGTATGCCAGGGTTTCCCTCGGGGACCGGCCGGGAATTTCCATTGACGGCGGGCCGGGAGTGGGCCGCGTCACGAAAAAGGGACTGCTGGAGCCGGTGGGAGCCGCTGCCATCAACCCTGTACCCCGGAGAATGATCCGGGAGGCAATAGAGTCGGTATGCGCGGATTTTGAGTACGGCGGCGGCATATTGGCGGAAATTTCCATTCCGGAGGGGATTGCGATCGCCCAAAAAACCTTTAATCCCAGGCTGGGAATCGTGGGGGGCATCTCGGTGCTGGGAACCAGCGGAATTGTGGTGCCCATGAGCGAGGAAGCGCTGATTGCCAGTATCCGGATGGAGATGAAAATGCTTCTGGCGGACGGCCATGAGTACCTGCTGGTTACGCCGGGAAATTACGGGGAGACTTTTACCAGAGAAAATATGACCGTGGATCTTTCCGCCTCCCTGAAATGCAGCAACTATGTGGGGGAAACCCTGGACATGGCGGCGGAGCTGGGGGCAAAGGGGCTTTTGTTTGTAGCCCATGCGGGAAAGTTCATCAAGGTGGCCGGCGGCATTATGAATACCCATTCCAGGTCCGCGGACGCCAGGGCGGAGCTGATGGCGGCATTCGCTCTGCGGGCGGGAGCCGGAAGAGAAGCGGCCTGCCGGATACTGGATACCATTACCACGGACGAGGCACTGGAAATTATGGAGCGGGAAGGGGTGCGCCGGAAAGCCATGAAGCTGGCGGCGGATCGGATCCGTACCTATATGCAGCACCGGGTGGGAGGCGCCATCCGGACAGAAGCCATTATTTTTTCCAGCGCATACGGCTGGCTGGCCCAGACAGAAGGGGCGCAGGAGCTGCTGAAACTGCTGGAGAGTGAAAAAGAAAGGAAAGAAAAAGAATGATACATTTTGTAGGCGCCGGTTCGGGAGCCCCGGACCTGATTACAGTGAGAGGTTGGAAACTGCTGAAGGAGGCGGATGTGATTATCTATGCGGGCTCTCTGGTGAATCCGGCTCTTCTGGATGACAGAAAAGAGGACTGCCAGGTGCATGACAGCGCCAGAATGACGCTGGAGGAAGTGCTGGCGGTGATGGAGCAGGCGGAAAAAGAGGGGAAAACCACGGTGCGGCTTCACACGGGAGACCCCTGCCTTTACGGGGCTATCAGGGAGCAGATGGACGCGCTGGATGAGAGAAATATTTCCTACGATTACTGTCCGGGCGTCAGCTCCTTCTGCGGCGCCGCCGCGGCGCTGAATCTGGAATATACCCTGCCGGACGTATCCCAGAGCGTGATTATTACCAGGATGGCGGGGCGTACCCCCGTGCCGGAGCGGGAGGAGATTGCCTCCTTTGCGGCGCACCATGCCACCATGGTGATTTTTCTCAGCACCGGCATGCTGAAGAAACTGTCGGAGAGGCTGATAGCGGGAGGCTATGAGCCTGAGACGCCGGCGGCCATTGTGTATAAGGCCACCTGGCAGGATGAAAAAAAGGTTCTCTGCACGGTAGCGGAACTGGCAAAAGCGGCAGAGGACAATCAGATTACCAAGACGGCCCTGATTATTGTGGGCGATGTGGTAAGCCACAGCCATTACCGCCGTTCGGATCTGTACAATCCGGCCTTTGCCACAGAGTTCAGACCGGCGTCAGAATAGGAGAAGGATAAAGACATGAAGATCGGGGTGATTTGTTTTACCGCCCGGGGATGCCGGACGGCCCTGGAGCTGCGGGAGGTTCTGACCGGGCCGGAAGAGGGAGACCCGCAGGAGAATCAGATCCGCATCTGGTGCAAAAAGAAGGATTTTATCCCTCCGAAGGGAATCGAGAGAGTGGAAGGCTCTCTGCGGGAATGGACCGGACAGCAGTTTGAAAGAAATGAAGCCCTGATTTTTGTGGGGGCCACGGGAATTGCGGTGCGGGCTATCGCTCCGTTTCTGGAGGGAAAGACAAAAGACCCGGCGGTTTTGACGGTGGACGAGCTGGGACATTTTGTCATCTCCCTCGTATCGGGACACCTGGGAGGCGCCAACGAGCTTTGCCGGAGGGCGGCAGAGAAACTGGGAGCGATTCCGGTCATCACCACCGCCACGGATCTGAACCGGCAGTTTGCGGTGGATGTATTTGCCAAAAAGAACGGGCTGCAGATCCACAGCATGGAAGCCGCAAAAATGATCTCCGCCAGTCTTCTGGAAGGAGACAGAGTGGCTTTTGAAAGCTGCCTTGCCCTGGAGGGAGAACTGCCGCCGGGGCTTTACTGGAAACAGGGAAAAAAGGCGGAAGGCTGGAGCATTTCAGTGGCTCTGTGCCCCGGAGAGGAAAAGGAAAAATGTCTGTTTCTGATTCCCCGGGCCGTGGTGCTGGGCATTGGCTGCCGGAAGGGAAAATCCCCGGAGGAACTGGAACAATTTGTGCTGGAAACTCTGGAAAAAGAGAACATTTCCATCCGGGCGGTGAAAAAGGTGTGCAGCATTGACCTGAAGGCAGAAGAACAGGCACTCCTGCAGTTTTGCAGGAAATACGGCCTGCCCTTTGAAACCTTTACAGCGGAGGAACTGAAAAAAACCGGTGGAGATTTTGCCTCCTCCGCTTTTGTAAACAGCAGGGTGAGAGTAGACAACGTATGCGAGCGCAGCGCTGTGCTGGGCAGCGGCGGAGGAAAACTGATTCTTGAAAAGACGGCCGGCAGCGGCATAACGGTGGCTGCCGCCCTTGAAGATGGGAGGATACGCTTTGAGTAAAATTTTTGTGGTAGGGATAGGACCGGGAGAATATGAGCAGATGACAATCCGGGCGGTAAACGCTCTGCAGTCCTGCGATGTCATTGTAGGCTACACGGTATATGTGGACCTGGTGAAGGAACATTTTGCGGAAAAAGAATTTCTCACCACGCCCATGCGCAGGGAAGTGGAGCGGTGCCGGATGGCGTTTGAGGAAGCCAAAAAGGGCCGGAGCGTGGCCATGATCTGCAGCGGCGACGCGGGCGTGTACGGAATGGCGGGCCTGATGCTGGAGATCGGTCAGGAGTACCCGGATATTCCGGTGGAGGTGATACCGGGGGTGACGGCGGCCCTGGGCGGAGGCGCTGTGCTGGGTGCGCCGCTGATTCACGATTTCTGCCTGATCAGTCTCAGCGATCTTTTAACCCCCTGGGGAAAAATTGAAAAGCGGCTGCTGGCGGCAGCGGAAGCGGATTTTGTGGTCTGCCTCTACAATCCTTCCAGCAAAAAAAGACATGATTATCTGGAAAAAGCCTGTGATCTGATGATGCGCTATAAGTCTCCGGAGACGGTGTGCGGTATTGTTTCCAATATCGGCCGGGAGGGAGAGACGGGACGGGTGATGAGCCTGAAGGAACTGCGGGACACCCGGGTGGATATGTTTACCACCGTTTTTGTGGGAAATTCCCAGACAACGGCCATAGACGGGAAGATGGTAACGCCCCGGGGCTATCGGAAAGGAAACTGAAGCGATGGAAAAATTGTTGCTGTTTGCGGGAACGACAGAGGGCAGGGAACTGGCGGAGTTTCTGGACCGGCAGGGCGTTTCCTGCCACGTGTGCGCGGCTACCGAATACGGCGGGCAGCTGCTGGATGAAGGGACCTGCGGACACAAAATCCACAGCGGGCGGCTGGATGAAGCCGGCATGGAGGCGCTGATGCGCCAGGAAGAGATCAGGATGGCAGTGGATGCCACCCACCCCTATGCGGCTGCGGTATCCTCCAATATACGGGAAGCCTGTCAGAAAACAGGATGCCGGTATCTGCGTCTTCTGCGGGAAGAAGAGGCGGCGGATGAAAGCTGCGTATTTGTGGATTCCGTAGAGGAGGCAGTGGAATATCTGAAGGGAACAGAAGGACCCATTCTGGCGGCCACCGGCAGCAAGGAACTGGCAAAGTACACAGCGCTGCCGGATTACAGAGAGCGGGTGACCGCCAGAGTGCTTTCCACCCCGGAAGCGGTGCGGGAGAGCGCTGCCCTGGGTTTTCAGGGAAAAAATCTGATCTGCATGCAGGGACCCTTCGGGGAAGAACTGAATTATGCCATGCTTCTTCAGACGAAAGCCAGGTTCATGGTAACAAAAGAATCGGGTAAAACCGGCGGTTTTCCCGAGAAACACAGAGCCGCCAAACGGGCCGGCACCCGGCTGATTGTGGTGGGGCGCCCGGTACGGGAGGAGGGCTGCTCTGAAATGGAAGCAAGGCGGATCCTCTGTGAGGAATTTTCCATCACGTCCAGACGCCGGATCGCCCTGGTGGGTATCGGCATGGGCAATCCGGAAAATATGACGCTGGAAGCGAAAGAGGCCTGCCGCAGAGCGGATGTGCTGATCGGAGCGGACAGGATGCTGAAAGCGCTGGAAGATCTGGACAAGCCCCATTATACGGCCTATCTGCCGGAACAGATTCTGGCGTTTCTGGAGGCCCATCCGGAATATGAGCGAGCGGCGGTGCTTCTCTCAGGGGATCCGGGCTTTTACAGCGGCGCGAAAAAACTGCTGGAGTGTTTCGGACAGGATCAGGTAAAGGTTTACTGCGGCATCTCTTCGCCGGTTTATCTGTGCGCCAGGCTTGGCACCTCCTGGGAGGACGCGGCGCTGGTGAGCATCCATGGAAGAAATCAGAACCTGGCGGACGCGGTGCGCTCCCACCGGAAGGTATTCGCCCTGGTGGGAAAAGAAGAGAGCTTCCGGCAGATGTGCCGGGAACTGACAGAATACGGACTGGGACAGGTGAGAATCGATGCGGGCTGCCAGCTTTCCTATCCGGATGAGAAGATCCTGACAGGTACGGCAGAGAGCCTTCAGAATGCCAAAACAGGGGATCTGGCAGCGGTGCTGATCCGCCGGGAGGGAGATCTTCCGGTGGTGACCCACGGCCTGGAGGACGACCGGTTTGAGCGGGACAGGGTGCCCATGACCAAGAGCGAGGTGCGTAGCATTTCTCTCTCAAAGCTGGAGCTTCGCCGCGACAGTGTGGTCTGGGATGTGGGAGCCGGCTCCGGCTCTGTGTCGGTGGAAGCGGCCCTGCAGGTTCCGGAGGGAACCGTGTACGCGGTGGAGAAAAAGCCGGAGGCGGTGGAACTGATTTGCCGGAACAGGAAAAAATTCGGGGCGGCCAATCTGCAGGTGGTGGAGGGAGCGGCGCCGGAGGCGTTAGAAGACCTTCCGGTTCCAACCCATGTCTTTATCGGCGGAACTTCCGGCAGCCTGAAAGAGATTCTGAAACGGGTGCTTATGAAAAATCCCGGGGCCAGAATCGTGATAAACGCCATTGCTCTGGAGACCGTTTCAGAGGCTCTGGCCTGTATCCGGCAGCTTCCCCTGGAAGGAACGGATATTGTGTCCGTCAGCGTGGGGAAAGCGAAAAGTGTGGGAAGCTATCACATGATGATGGGCCAGAACCCGGTCTATGTGATTTCCTGCAGCGGATCGGGGAACATGTCGGAAGCAAAAGACAGCCGGGAGGCGGAAGAATGAACAATCCCAGAATTATGCTGGCGGCAGGTTCCAGCGGGAGCGGGAAAACCCTGCTTACCTGCGGCATCCTGCAGGCCCTTCTGAACAGAGGGATAAAGGCCGTTTCCTTTAAATGCGGTCCCGATTACATAGATCCTATGTTTCATTCCAGAGTGCTGGGAACCAAATCCAGAAATCTGGATACCTATTTCACGGATGAAGAGACAACCCGTTATCTGTTCTGCCGGACGGCAGCCGGAGCGGATATTTCCGTGATAGAAGGGGTTATGGGGTATTACGACGGGCTGGGCGGAAGCACAGTCCGGGCCAGCGCCTATGACCTGGCCAGAGTGACGGATACGCCGGTGGTGCTGATCGTCAACTGCAAGGGAATGAGCCTTTCTTCCCTGGCCTGTGTGAAAGGCTATATGGACTATAAAAAAGACAGCCGGATTAAAGGGGTTATTTTTAATCAGATGTCGGAGGCGCTGTATCAGAGGATAAAGGGACAGGCGGAGGAGGAGCTTGGAATAAGCTGTCTTGGCTGTGTGCCGGTGATGAAAGATATGGGGCTGGAGAGCCGCCATCTGGGCCTGGTGATGCCGGATGAGATTGAAGGGCTCCGGGAAAATCTGAGGAAGCTGGCGGATGTGCTGGAGAAAACCCTGGATCTGGAGGGGCTGCTGCGGCTGGCAGGAAGCGCCGGTTCCATAGAGGGACAGGCTCCGGCCGGCGAGAGAAAACTGTTTTCAGAAGAAGAGGGGCCCGTGATCGCTGTGGCCAGGGACGAAGCCTTCTGCTTTCTCTACGAGGATAATCTGGAACTGCTCAGAAGAATGGGGGCGAAGATCCGTTTCTTTTCCCCTCTTTGGGATGACAGGATGCCCCGGGCGGACGGTCTTCTGCTCTATGGGGGGTATCCGGAACTGCACGCCGCAAAACTCAGCGGAAACAGCTCCATGCGGGAGAGCATCGGCAGCGCCATCCGGGGCGGGATGCCCTGTATGGCCGAGTGCGGCGGTTTTATGTATCTGCACCGGGAAATGGAAGATATGGAGGGAAAATCCTGGCCTATGGCGGGGATTATCCCCGGAAAGGCATACAGAACCAAAAAGCTGAACCGGTTTGGCTATATCAGCCTGAGGCCGGATAAAGAGCAGATGCTGGGGCTGGATATGGGGGAGATCAGGGCCCATGAGTTCCACTATTTTGACAGTACGGCCTGCGGGGATGCCTTCCGGGCCGGGAAACCGGTAGGAAACCGGAGCTGGGACTGCATATGGGGAACCAAAAGCCTGATCGCGGGATTTCCCCACCTGTATTACTATTCCAATCCGGAAGCGGCAGGCCGCTTCCTGCAGACATGCGCGGCTTTTCGGGCCGGGAAAAGAGAGGGTTTGACAAGAGATGAGTGAGTGGACTCTGCTGGCTGTGCCGGCCGGATTTCTCCTTGATCTGCTGGCGGGAGATCCCCACTGGCTGTATCATCCGGTGCGGCTGGTGGGAAAACTGATTGAGATACTGGAAAAGGCGCTGCGCCGGTGTTTTCCCAAAACGGAAAAAGGGGAGAAGGCAGCCGGGCTGTTGCTGGCTCTGCTGGTGCCTGCCCTTACGGGCGGAGCGGCCTGGGGAGTGCTGTACCTGGCAGGCAGAGTGAACCCGTGGATGGCCTTTGCCCTGGAGATTCTGATGTGCTATCAGCTGTTCGCGGTGCGGGCCCTTAAGGATGAGTCCATGAAGGTGTACCGCGCCTTGAAAAAGCCGGATCTTTCCGAAGCCAGGCAGGCGGTTTCCATGATTGTGGGACGGGATACGGACCGGCTGGATGAAGCGGGGGTGACCAAAGCCGCGGTGGAGACCGTGGCGGAAAATACCTCCGACGGCATTATCGCCCCCATGCTGTATATGGCTGTGGGGGGACCGGTGCTGGGGTGGATTTATAAGGCGGTGAACACCATGGATTCCATGGTGGGGTATAAAAATGAAACCTATCTGTATTTCGGCCGCTGCGCCGCAAAGCTGGATGATCTGGTGAACTTTATACCCGCCCGGATTTCCGCGGTGATGATGATGCTTGCCTGCATTCCCTGCCGGTTTGACCGGAGAGGAGCGGCCCGGATTTTCAGACGGGACCGGTTCAACCATGCCAGCCCCAATTCCGCCCAGACAGAGGCGGTGATGGCCGGAGCATTGGGAGTACAGCTGGCGGGAGACGCTTGGTATTTTGGAAAACTTTATAAGAAGAAAACAATCGGAGATGAGAGAAGGCCGGTGGAACCGGAGGATATTCCCAGGGCCAACCGGCTGCTGTATGTGTCGGCGGCCCTTTCCCTGGCAGTGTTTCTGCTGGCAAGATGGGGGCTTCTCTTATGGCTGCGCATATAGCTGAAAATGAAAGGAACGGGGAAAAACAGATGCAGACAGAGGTGCACGGCGGTGATATCTATACAAGACCATACCGGATTGATTTCTCGGCCAATATCAATCCGCTGGGAACACCCCCGGCGGTGCTGGAGGCCGCCTGCCGGGGCGTAAGCCGGGCGGCGGATTACCCGGATATTCACTGCCGAAAGCTGCGGCAGGCCATTTCCAGGCGGGAAGAGGTGCCCGCGGAGCAGATTATCTGCGGAAACGGAGCGGCGGAGCTGATTTTTGCTCTGGTTCAGGCGGTAAAACCCCGCCGGGCACTGCTGGCTGCTCCGGGTTTCGCGGAGTATGAACAGGCTCTTGGGATCCTGGGAGACGGGTGCAGAACAGAATTTTATCTGTGCCGGAAAGAGCAGGGTTTCAGGCTGGAAGAGGATTATCTGGACCGGATCGGGGAAGAGCTGGATCTGATTTTCTTATGCAATCCCAATAATCCTACCGGGCTTTTGATTGATCCGAATCTTCTGGAGAGGATTGTGAAAAAATGCCGGGACTGCGGAGTCCTTCTTGTGCTGGATGAGTGCTTCAACGGCCTGCTGCCGGATGGAGAAGCACATTCCATGAAAAAGCGGCTGAACGGGACGCCGAATCTGTTTCTGCTGAAGGCGTTTACCAAGCTGTACGCTATGGCCGGCCTGCGGCTGGGATACGGGCTGTGTTCGGATGAAAAATTGCTGGAAAAGATGCACAGGGTGATGCAGCCCTGGAATGTGTCCATACCGGCCCAGGAAGCGGGACCCGCTGCCATGGAAGAACGTGAGTTTGAGCAAAAGAGCCGGGAATATGTGGCCCGGGAACTGTCTTTTTTGAAAGAGGAATTTGGCAGGTTAGGCCTTGCCTTCTATGATTCAAAAGCCAATTATCTGTTTTTTGAAGGGCCGGAGGATCTGTATGACCGCTGCGGGGAAGAAGGGATCCTGATCCGGGACTGCAGCAACTACAGGGGGCTGGGACCGGGGTATTTCCGGGTGGCTGTGAAGCGGCATGAGGAAAATAAAGAGCTTATTCGGGTACTGAAGAAATGTTTAGGGTGAAAGGGGAACAGTATGGCAAAGGCAATTATGATACAGGGAACCATGTCCAATGCAGGAAAAAGCCTGATCGCGGCAGGCCTGTGCAGGATTTTTAAGCAGGACGGCTACAGGGTGGCGCCCTTTAAGTCCCAGAATATGGCCCTTAATTCCTTTATCACGGAGGAGGGGCTGGAGATGGGAAGAGCCCAGGTGATGCAGGCGGAGGCGGCAGGCATCAAACCCTCCGTTTACATGAATCCCATTCTTTTAAAGCCCACCAATGACACCGGAAGCCAGGTGATTGTGAACGGGGAAGTGCTGGGAAATATGCCGGCCAGAGAATATTTCGCCTATAAAAAGAAGCTGGTGCCCGCCGTTATGGAGGCTTACCGGAAGCTGGACGAAGAATACGATATTATTGTCATCGAGGGGGCCGGAAGTCCGGCGGAGATCAATCTGAAGCAGGATGATATTGTGAATATGGGAATGGCGAAAATGGCAGGTTCCCCGGTACTGCTGGTGGGAGATATTGACCGGGGCGGGGTGTTCGCCCAGCTGATCGGTACGGTGGATCTTCTGGAACCGGAAGAGAGGGCCATGGTGAAGGGGCTGCTTATCAATAAATTCCGGGGAGATAAATCCATTCTGGATCCGGGTATCCGGATGCTGGAGGAAAAAAGCGGCATTCCGGTGGTGGGAGTGGCTCCCTATATGCGGCTGGAGCTGGACGATGAGGACAGCCTGACGGAAAGGTTTTCCGGCAGCCAGGAGGTGGGGCTGGTGGACATTGCGGTGATCCAGATTCCCAGAATTTCCAATTTTACAGACTTTAATCCCTTTGAGATGATGGAAGGAGTTTCCCTTCGCTATGTAAAAAGCGTGTCGGAGCTGAAGCATCCGGACATGATCCTTCTGCCGGGAACGAAAAATACTATGGAGGATCTGCTGTGGATGCGGCAGAACGGGTTGGAGGCTGCCATCCTGAAGGAGGCGGGAGCCGGCACGGTGATTTTCGGTATCTGCGGCGGTTACCAGATGCTGGGACAGGAGCTTTCCGATCCGGAAGGAGTGGAGGCCGGGGGCAGTATCCGGGGGATGGGCCTGCTTCCCACCCGAACCGTGTTTGGAGGGGATAAAACCCGAACCAGAGTGACGGGCACCTTCCAGGAACAGGAGGGTATTTTTGCGGGGCTTGCCGGCTTAAAGCTGGAGGGCTATGAGATTCATATGGGAGAAACCACCCTGGAAGAAGGATGCAGTCCCATGACCCGGCTGTCTGCCCGCACCGGGGAGGCAGCTTGCTGCAAGCAGGACGGAGCCAGAAGGGGACAGGTATTCGGCACCTATGTCCACGGAATTTTTGATCGGGAACAGGTGGCAAGAGAGATCGTGACGGCCTTGGGGGTAAAAAAAGGCGTGGATATGTCCGCTGTCCGGGGCGTTGATTTTTCGGAGTACAAAGAAAGCCAGTACGACCTGCTGGCCCGGGGACTGCGGGAAAGCCTGGATATGAAAAAAATTTATGAGATTCTGGAGGCAGGACTGCCGGACAGGAACCAGAAAGCAAACAGATTTTAGCCGGGAGGAATGGCCATGAAAATACAGCTGGAAAATGTAAAACCCATGGAGATTGAGAAGCGAAGCTTTGAGATCATCGGACAGGAACTGAAAGAACAGGGAAAAATTCTGCAGCCGGACACAGAGCTGATTGTAAAGCGCTGTATCCACACCAGCGCGGATTTTGACTATGCGGATAACCTTGTGTTTTCTTCGGGAGCGGTGGAGCAGGCTCTCGCGGCTATCCGGGAGGGAGCGGATATTGTGACGGATACCCAGATGGCAAAGGCAGGGATCAATAAGCGTTCCCTGGCCAGATACGGCGGTCAGGTACACTGCTTTATGTCAGACGAGGACGTGGCGGCTGCCGCAAAGGCGGCAGGCACTACCAGAGCCACGGCCAGCATGGATAAGGCAGCTTCCCTGGGAGGAAACTTTATCTATGCGGTGGGCAACGCGCCTACGGCCCTGGTGCGGCTCTATGAGCTGCTGCAGGAAGGAAAGATTACCCCTAAGCTGATCATCGGGGTTCCGGTGGGATTTGTGAATGTGGTGGCCTCCAAGGAGCTGATTATGGAGACAGAGGTGCCCTGGATCGTGGCCCGGGGAAGAAAGGGAGGCAGCAATATCGCCGCCTGCATCTGCAACGCCCTGCTGTATATGCTGAATAATGAGCGGTAGCCGGGGGGAGGATACGGCAGAAGAAATGTTCTGATACGGGTTGCAATTTAAAAGAAAGCGTGCTAAAGTATAGATGTCTGAGAACTGAATAGCAGTGCAGCAGGTGTCGGACAAATTGATTTGTCCGGTGAAAAGGGAAGCAGGTGCAAGTCCTGCACGAACTCGTCACTGTAAGCAGGGAGCGGAAGGCTAATATGTCACTGGGAAACCGGGAAGGCTGCCGGACGCAATGATCTGTAAGTCAGGAGACCTGCCTGTTGCCGGTACAGAAGCCACGAGTAATTGGTTGTATCTGCGCACACCGGTATAGTTATATCTGTGTTTATAGCCTTTTACCTTCGGGTAAAAGGTTTTTTTGTTTTTACCGCTAAAAGACCAATCCTCCAACATAAGTACCATTCAGATCCCAGAATAAAATTTTACTGTTCAAGGAGGAGACAGAACATGAAGAAGAAACTTGTAAACAAATTGGCTGCAGGCGTGATTATTTCTGCTATGGCACTGACAGGCTGTATGAGCGCGTTTGCTGAGGAAGCGGAGACAGAGCCAGTAACAGAAGCGGCTGAAAAGGAAGAGGCAGAAGAGGAAACAGAAGCCTATACAGGGGACGCTTCTGATGAGAAAACCCGAAATCAGGATGATATCGGTGAGAAGGAACTTCTGGTGGTAAGCTTTGGAACCAGCTTTAATGACAACAGAAAGGCCACCATCGGCGCTATTGAGGATGCCATGGAAGCAGCTTTCCCGGAGTATTCCGTGAGAAGGGGCTTTACCAGCCAGATTATCATTGATCATGTAATGGACCGGGACGGAGTTGCCATTGACAATGTGGAGGAAGCGCTGAACCGGGCGGTTGATAATGGGGTGAAGACTCTGGTAGTACAGCCGACGCATCTGATGAACGGATTTGAGTATGAGGAACTGATGGGAACACTGGCTGAGTTTTCGGATTCTTTTGAGCAGGTAGCAGTAGGAGAGCCTCTGCTGACTTCAGATGAGGATTTCCTGGCAGTCGCGGATGCTATTACAGCGGCTACAGCTGACTATGACGACGGAAAAACGGCAATCGTATTTATGGGACATGGAACAGAAGCCGAGTCCAATCAGGTTTATTCCAAAATGCAGGATGTGCTGACAGAGAACGGATATGAGAATTATTACATCGGAACCGTAGAGGCCTCCCCCGCGCTGGATGACGTGCTTGCGGCTCTGGATGGAAAAGGTTATGAAAAGGTGGTTCTGGAACCTTTGATGGTAGTGGCTGGTGATCATGCCAATAATGATATGGCAAGTGATGAAGAAGGAAGCTGGAAGACCACTTTTGAGGAAGCAGGATATGAGGTAGAGACGCTGCTGACCGGTCTGGGAGAACTGGAAGCAATTCAGGAACTGTATGTCCAGCACGCCCAGGCGGCTGTTGACAGTCTGGCTGAATAGGAAGGATAAGTAACAGAAACATTTCAGAAGGCTGTCCCAAAGGCAGCCTTCTTTTCAAAAAGGCAGGAGAAACGAAATGAAAAAATGGAAAAAAATGGCGGCTGCGGCTGTTATGATGGCGATGATGGGAACATCTGGCGTATATGGACAGGCAGAAGAGACGGAACAGGAAATAGCAGAGGCGGATGTTTCGGACCAGGTGGCTTTAGCAGATGAAATGGCGGAGCCGGAGAATGTGGTGGAAGATTGGATGGTGCCTATTTACGGAGATGAATTGAACGATGGAACCTATGATGTGGAAGCAGCCTCCAGCTCTTCTATGTTTCGGATTACTGACTGCAAGCTGACGGTGAAAGAGGGAAAAATGAGTGCGGTTCTGACACTGAGCGGCACCGGTTATCTGAAACTGTATATGGGAACCGGTGAAGAAGCGGTGAAAGCTTCCGAAGATGAAATGATTCCCTACGTGGAGAATGAAGAAGGCGCCTATACATATGAAGTGCCGGTGGAAGCCCTGGATATGGGCATCGATTGTGCTGCGTTCAGTAAGAATAAAGAAAAATGGTATGACAGAGTGCTGGTATTTAAGTCGGCTTCTTTGCCGGCGGGAGCCCTGAAGGAAGTAAAAATGACAACAGCGGCGGATCTGAACCTGGAGGACGGAACCTATACAGCGGAAGCAGAACTTCAGGGCGGTTCCGGCAGATCCGTTATCGAATCCCCTCTTACTGTAACGGTGGAAAACGGAACAGTTATGGCCGAGATAATTTTCGGCAGCCCCTATTATGACTATGTGCTGGTGAATGGTGAAAAATATGAGCCGGTGAATACGGAGGGAAATTCGGCATTCCTGATTCCGGTGGATGGGTTTGATTATAATATGCCTGTTACAGCAGATACGATCGCTATGAGTGTACCCCATGAGATCGACTATACCATTGTGATTGATTCCTCTACCCTGGAAGCAGCGGAATAATACCTGCCGCAATATCATCAAAGAAGGGAGATAAAGCAGACAATGGAACGAAAACGAACAGGTTATAAGCTGGCAGGCCTGTGTCTGCTGGGAATTTTGGGAAATTCGCTAACTGTATTAGGCGCTTTGGAAATTCCGGGACTTGCATATGAAAGCAGCATGGAACTGCAGTATGCGGAAAATTTTTCAGTAGATTACTATGAGGGCGGATATGCTCTGCTCAGTATCCAGGATGAGGAACAGTTTTTGGTAGTACCTGAAGGGGCTCCGATACCGGAAGGCCTGGATGGAGAAATAGAAGTTCTGCAGCAGCCTCTTGAAAATATTTATCTGGTAGCCACCTCGGCTATGGATTTTTTTGCGTCCCTGGACGGGATGGATGCGATCCGCCTTTCAGGGACGGAGGCGGACGGATGGTATGTGGAGGCGGCAAAAGAGGCTATGGAAGACGGTGATATTCTGTATGCAGGGAAATACAGTGCCCCTGATTATGAAAGAATTGTAGCAGAACACTGTGATCTGGCCGTTGAATCCACCATGATCTACCATACTCCGGAAGTGCAGGAAAAATTGGAAGAATTTGGCATCCCAGTGGTGGTAGAACGTTCCAGCTATGAGAACCATCCTCTGGGCAGGGTGGAGTGGATGAAATTATATGGGGTTTTGCTGGATAAAGAGGCAGAAGCGGAAGAGATTTTTACGGAACAGACTAAAAAACTGGAGGAAGTGATGGAGAGCGATCATACAGGAAAAACGGTAGCTTTCTTTTATATCAGTTCCAACGGCTATGCCAATGTAAGAAAATCAGGAGATTATATATCGAAAATGATCAATCTTGCCGGCGGAAATTATGTGTTTCAGAATCTGGGTGAGAACGATAATGCGCTGTCTACTGTAAACATGCAGATGGAGGAATTTTATGCGGGGGCAAAAAATGCGGATGTCCTGATTTATAACAGTACGATTGACGGGGAACTGACAGATCTGGAGGCACTGCTGAGCAAGAGCGAACTGCTGGCGGATTTTAAGGCGGTTCAGTCCGGGAATGTGTGGTGCACGACTCAGAATGTATTTCAGGAAACTTCGGGGCTGGCTGATATGATTATGGATATGCACGAAATTTTTACAGATGATACCGGAAGCCTGAATAAAACGACCTATCTGTACAGACTGACATGAACAGGGATTTGTATTGAAGAAATGAGAGCAAGGAGACGAATTATGGAAGAAAAGACGCAAAAAAGAGAAAAACAGAGAAAAGCCGGCCGATATGGGCTGGTGTTTATCTTTCTGCTGCTGCTTCTTTTTTTCTTCTTTATCTGGAATGTTAATTCAGGAAGCGTATCTCTGTCGGTGGGGGAAATTATAGATATTATTTTTATGGGGGGCGGAGATGAGACTTCCCGCAGTATTATCTGGCAGATCAGGCTGCCCCGGATTCTGGCTGCCATGATCCTGGGCGGGGCGCTGACTGTATCCGGCTTCCTGCTTCAGACTTTTTTTCATAACCCTATTGCCAGCCCGTTTGTGCTGGGCATTTCTTCAGGAGCGAAACTGACGGTGGCGCTGGTTATGATTTTACTTCTGCAGAGAGGCGTTACGGTAAGTTCCGGCGCCATGGTAATTTCTGCTTTTGCCGGTTCGCTGATTTCTATGGGGTTTGTGCTGCTGATTTCCAAACGGGTAACCAGTATGTCTATTTTGGTAGTCAGCGGAGTGATGATCGGTTATATATGCAGCGCCATTACTGATTTTGTAGTGACTTTTGCAGACGATTCCAATATCGTAAATCTCCATAACTGGTCTATGGGCAGTTTTTCCGGAACCAGTTGGGGAAACGTACAGGTGATGGCAGTTATTGTGATCATTACATCCCTTCTGGTATTTTTCATGTCCAAACCTATCGGAGTCTATCAGCTGGGGGAAGTTTATGCTCAGAATATGGGGGTGAATATTAAGCTGTTCCGGGTGCTTTTGGTGCTTCTTTCCAGTGTATTGTCGGCCTGTGTCACTGCGTTTGCGGGGCCTGTTTCTTTTGTGGGTATTGCCGTGCCCCATATTGTCAAAAATGTGATGGGAACATCAAAACCGCTTCTGGTAATGCCGGCCTGCTTTCTGGGAGGCAGCGTATTCTGTCTGCTTTGTGACCTGATCGCCAGAACTTTGTTTGCACCCACGGAGCTGAGTATCAGTTCTGTAACGGCGGTGTTTGGAGCGCCTATTGTGATCTGGATTATGGTACGGCGGAGGATGGCGAAATGAAGGATTATTTTTTCCATGCAGACAGCATGACAGTAGGATACAATGGAAAGTCGCTGATCAGAGAGATAGAGATCGGATTAAACCGAGGGGAAATATTGACGCTGATCGGTCCCAACGGAGCGGGTAAGTCTACGATACTGAAAAGTATTACCAGACAGCTGGGACTGCTGGGGGGAACGGTCTGGCTGGATCAGAAAAATCTGCATCAGATGAAAGGGAAGGAGGCGGCTAGAAAGCAGGCAGTGCTGCTGACAGAAAGAATCTGTCCGGAACTTCTTACCTGTTGGGACATAGTGGCTACAGGCCGGTACCCTTATACAGGTACTCTGGGAATACTGGGAGAAGAGGATCGCAGAAAAGTGAAGGAGGCGTTGGAGATGGTTCAGGCTCTGGATTTAAGAGAACGAGATTTTAATGCTATCAGCGATGGACAGAAACAGAGAATCATGCTGGCAAGAGCTATTTGTCAGGAGCCCGAGATGATCGTACTGGATGAGCCAACTTCTTTTCTGGATATTAAACATAAACTGGAATTTTTGTCTATTTTAAAAAAACTGGTGAAAGAACGCCGGGTGGCAGTGATTATGTCTCTTCATGAACTGGATCTTGCCCAGAAGATTTCTGATCAGGTTATTTGTGTAAAAGGGGAAAGGATTGCCAGATACGGAACGCCGGAGGAGATTTTTACTTCAGAATATATCAGCGAATTATATGATATGAAGGCAGGAGCCTATCATGCGGCTTTTGGATGCGCTGAGCTTCCAGTTCCGCAGGGTGAGCCGCAGGTTTTTGTAATTGCCGGAGGAGGCAGCGGTATTCCCATATACCGGAAACTTGTCAGAGAAGAGATACCGTTTGCCACAGGTATCCTTTATGAAAACGATGTGGATTATGAAGCAGCGAGGTATCTGGCAACCCATGTTGTGGCTCAGACGGCATTTGAGCCCGTGGGAGAAATCCACTATGAACAGTCTTTGGAGTGGATGAAGCGCTGCGGGAAAGTAATCTGCTGCCTGGAGCGTTTCGGCGCCTATAATCAAGAAAATAGAAAATTGTTGGAGGAGGCCAGGATACGGGGGATGCTTGTCACAAACTTATGAGAGAAACCAAAACAATGGCGGTTCTCAACTGTTGTTAAAAAATATTGAAAAAGGACAAAAAATGAGTAGAATAAAACTGTTACAATTGTAATGATTTACTCATAACTGTCGCAGATGAAAGGGCAGGAAAGCTATGAAAATGACAGAAGCAACAAACAGAACTCCGGAACTGGTCAGCCGGCTGCTGCAAGTATGGGAGGACTCTGCAAGGGCCACCCATCTGTTTCTTTCAGACGCTGAAATTAAAGACATCAAAACTTGCCAAAGAAATCGGCGGCGCTAAAGCTGCTAAAGAATTAGGGATCCCT
>DSTFC04002__coassemble_661_pt1 | contig 44226 bp, 38 predicted proteins | sample DSTFC04002__metabat2_high_PE_043 | metagenome-assembled genome bin DSTFC04002 | reverse complement strand
ATGGCATCGGAAAGGATGGGAAGATCGCCCTTTGCGTGGAGGAGAAGAACCGCTCTTGGTGTTCTTCCAGCAGCGCCAACGATCAGAGGGCTGTCACCATCGAGTGCGCCAGCGACTTAAATCATCCCTACGCAATGACCACTGCCGTTTACAATTCCCTTGTGAAGCTGTGTACGGACATCTGCAAGCGGAATGGGAAGAAGAAACTTCTCTGGCTGGGGGATAAAAACAAAACGCTGAATTATTCTCCAAAATCCGATGAAATGGTATTGACCGTCCATCGCTGGTTCGCCAACAAGTCCTGTCCGGGAGATTGGCTGTTTTCCCGTCTTGGGGATCTGGCCTCCAAGGTAACGGCAAAGCTTAGCGGGAACACTTCCGCAAACACCGGTACGCTGTACCGTGTGCAGACAGGCGCTTTTTCCAAGAAAGCGAATGCGGACGCAATGGAGAAAAAGCTCAAGGCAAAAGGTTTTGACACCTATATGGTACAAAGCGGCAGCCTTTACAAAGTACAGGTCGGCGCATACAGTGTCAAGGCCAACGCTGAAGCAATGATGAAAAAGGTCAAGGCGGCCGGATTTGACGCTTTCATTGCGACCGCATCCGGGTCAGCTGTATCTTCCTCTAATACTAAGTCCATTGACACGCTCGCCAAAGAAGTCATTCGCGGCGATTGGGGCAATGGCGCGGAAAGAAAGCAAAGGCTGACAGCCGCAGGATATGACTATGCGGCGATACAGAAAAGAGTAAACGAATTATTGTAAGAACAGGAACAAACTGGCCTGCAGATTTCTCTTTGGAGAGTCTGTAGGCCTCTTTTTTATTTTATTCCGCTCAAAGCGACAGTTCATCTCCAGTGGAAACTGGAGGTGGATATGTTATGACAGACAAAACCACAAATGTTCAATCTGGATATTTCACGCAGGAGCGGATTCAGGGCGATCTGGACTACTGCAGAGCGCAGGCAATTGCAAAAAAGATGCTTGATAACGGCCTCATTTCTATGACTGAATTCAACAAATTAAACGCTATCAATCGCGAAACTTTCTCTCCCTTGTTCGCGGAAATAATGCCAAAAATCCCTTGATATGTAGCTGTTTTAGAGTGATGTATAGGCGTACAGAAAGGAGGAACTTCCCTTGAAAAAGATAACGAAAATCGCTGAAACAGCAAGCGCGAAAGTTAAACTCAAGAAAATCCGGGTAGCCGCCTACTGCCGCGTCTCTACGGATTCTGATGCCCAGCTTGAAAGCCTTGAGGCACAGAAAACCCACTATGAAAATTACATCACATCTCGTGATGACTGGGAGTTCGCAGGACTCTATTACGACGAAGGTATTACCGGCACTAAGAAGGACAAACGTCCGGAGCTGTTACGCCTCATTGAGGACTGCAAGTCCGGTAAAGTAGACTTTGTTATCACAAAATCCATCAGTCGATTTAGCAGGAACACAACGGACTGCTTAGAGCTGGTAAGGAAGCTGCTTGCACTGCGCATTCCCATCTATTTCGAGAAAGAAAATATCAACACCGGCTCAATGGAGAGCGAGCTTTTTCTGGCAATTCTCTCCAGCATGGCTGAAAGCGAGTCTGTTTCTATATCGGCAAATAGCAAATGGTCAATCCAGAAACGCTTCGAGAACGGCACCTATAAAGTCAGCTACCCGCCCTACGGCTACGATTGGGATGGTGAGCAGATGGTCATTAATGCAGAACAGGCGGCTGTTGTGAAAGAAATCTTCGCGGCATTGCTCTCCGGCAAAGGTACCCACGCCATCGCGGACGATCTGAACCAGCGTGGCATTCCTACCAAGCGAAACGGGCACTGGACGGCCACGACCATTCGCGGGATGCTTTCCAATGAAAAGTATGTCGGCGACTGCTTTTTTCAGAAAACGTACTCGGATTCACGCTTTGTTCGGCACAACAACCACGGCGAGCAGACGCAGTATCTAGTCAAAGATCATCACGAGGCAATCATCAGCCGGGAGGACTTTGAAGCCGCTCAAACTTTTATTCATCAGCGGGCAACCGAAAAAGGTGTCGTCAAAGGAAGTGATAAGTATCAGAATCGCTACACTTTCTCCGGGAAAATCATCTGCGGCGAGTGTGGCAATACCTTTAAGCGCCGAATTCACCACTGCACCGGATATAAATACGCTGCATGGTGCTGCAATACCCATATCAAGGATAAGGATAAATGCCATATGCTTTTTATAAAAGACGATGATCTGAAGCAGGCTTTCATCACCATGATGAACAAGCTGGTCTACGCGCACCGGATCATCCTAAAGCCATATGTAGACGCATTGAAAAACACATCTTCTGATGACTCGCTTCGGCGCATTCAGGAAATACAGACCTTATTAGCTCATAACACAGAAAAGCGCGAGACGCTGACAAAGCTTATGACACAGGGCATCATCGACCCGATCCTTTTCAATAAAGAAACAAACGAGCTGCTTTCGCAGGCGGACAGTTTCCGAGATGAGATCAACGCCTTAAAAAACGCAGTTTCCGGAGATGTCACAAAAATTGACGAAGCCGCAGCACTCCTGCGCTTTACGGGAAAAGGTGGAATACTCCAGGAATTCGATGATGACCTGTTTCAAGAATATGTGAACCGCATCATTGTACGCTCCAGAAGTGAAGTGTGCTTTGAATTGAAATGCGGTCTGACACTTCGGGAAAGGATGTGAAGATATGGGACATATACCCTACGGCTACAGCATTGAAAACGGCTGCGCCACGATTAACAAGGATGAAGCCGATAAAATACGAAAGCTCTATGAAAATTACCTCTCCGGGATGGCACTAACCAAGGCTGCTTCCGCTGCTGGCATCGAAACCTATCACGGCACTGCAAAGCGCCTAATGGAAAACAGGCACTACCTCGGAGATGATTTTTACCCGGCCATCATCGATCAGGAAACCTTCGATAAAGCTGCTGCCATGCGTCTGGAACGCGCCGGAAAACTTGGCAGGCTGAACAAGAAAAAGAACACAAAGCCTGCAGCGCCTCCTACAAACTTTCGCATGGCAACGGCAGCGCAACACTATGAAGATCCAAGGCTGCAGGCAGAATACCTCTACAGCCTCATAGAAAGCGAGGTAAGCTAATGGGAAATGTTATGGTGATTCCGGCCAGACGGCAGGTCGGAAATACAGTAAAACAATCCGCTCAGAAAAAGCTCCGTGTTGCAGCCTACTGCCGCGTCAGCACAGATTCTGAAGAACAGGAAACAAGCTATGAGGCTCAGGTCACGCACTACACAGAATATATTCAAAAGAATCCGGAATGGGAACTGGCAGGTATCTTTGCAGATGACGGTATCTCCGGCACCAACACAAAAAAGCGGAACGAATTCAACCGAATGATCGATGAATGTATGGCAGGCAATATCGACATGGTCATCACCAAGTCCATCAGCCGATTTGCCCGAAACACGCTCGACTGCCTCCAATACATCCGGCAGCTGAAAGAAAAGAACATACCTGTCTATTTTGAAAAGGAAGCCATTAACACGATGGACTCTAAGGGCGAGGTATTGATCACGATCATGGCGAGCCTTGCCCAGCAGGAAAGCCAGTCCATGAGTCAGAACATCAAGCTGGGACTTCAATACCGCTACCAGCAAGGCAAGGTGCAGATCAACCACAATCGCTTCCTCGGATACACCAAGGATGACAACGGACACCTGATCATCGATCCAGAGCAGGCAGAAATCGTAAAGCGCATCTACCGAGAATATCTCGAAGGCTCCAGCATGAATAAGATTGCCGATGGGCTTATGGCCGACGGTATTCTCACTGGCGCAGGCAAGACAAAATGGCACACCAGCACCATCAACAAAATTCTCCGCAACGAGAAGTATATGGGCGATGCGCTTCTTCAAAAGACTTATACCACCGACTTTCTAACAAAGAAGCGGATCAAAAACAACGGCACCGTTCCTCAATACTATGTCGAGGACGACCACGAAGCAATCATTCCAAAGGAGCTCTTCATGCAGGTGCAGTCGGAGCTTGTACGTCGCCGGACAGTTCACGTAAGCCCGACAGGCAAGAAACGCAGCTTCTCCTGCAATCACTGTTTTGCACAGATGGTTTTATGCGGAGACTGCGGTGAGCTTTACCGGCGCGTTCACTGGAATAACCACGGCTGCAAGTCCATCGTCTGGCGCTGCATCAGTCGATTGGAGCCTATCTCCGCCGAAAAGAGCTGTACCAATCGAACGGTAAACGAGCTCCTACTACAGGAAATCACGGTCAAGGCCATCAACCAAATCCTCACCGAGCGAGACTTTTTCCTTAAAACTTTACAGCAGAATATCGCCAAGGCCGTAGTGGGTGCTGACACCCTCTCTCCAGACGGCATTCAGGCAAGGCTTGAAGAACTGCAAAAAGAGCTCATCAAGAAAGCAGATAACAAACAAGACTACGATGCCATCGCTGACGAAATTTTCCGGCTCCGCGACCAGAAGGAAAAGTCCGAGCTCGACAGCCATCACCAAGAAGAAGCCATGAACCGGATTAAGGAACTGCAGAACTTCATCGCCGGGCAGGAAACCGATATTACAGAGTTTGATGAGGCTCTGGTTAAAAAGCTCATTGAGAAGATTACCGTTTTCGCCGACCACTTCACCGTGGAGTTCAAGTCCGGTATCACAATCGACATCGGAGCATAAAAAGAGCGAGTCTCCTTAATGGTAATAAACCAGATAGGCGACTTGCTCTTTCATGTTTAAATCATCGGCGATGGCTTCAGTATATCTTCAAGTGTATCTATCAACTTTCTGATGTATGGAAAGAGCTTATTGTCATCAAAATCCACCAATTGCACAATTGCATCCTCCAGTGAAAAAGAATACCTGACATCACTAATATCTGACGCCATCTGTATCTTCTCTCCCGTGTCTTTATTTTGAACATAAAAGCCCATCACTCGCCCAGAAGATAACTCTTCAATTTCCTGATATGCTGGTCTTCCTTTGTGCTTACAAAAATTATAACGTTTCCTTATTTCTGAATCAGAAAAATCATTCCAAAAATCAATAATCTGGTCGAAGGCGGGAATAAATTCAGGGCACATCATTTTCAGGTACTCAAAGGGATTATTCTCAGCGGTAGGTGATGTCACGTTTCGTTCAGTACTTCTAAGTAATGTTGCTGCCTCATCAATAGGTCTTATTCCGGATAAATCTACTCTTTTTCCCTGTTGGCTACAGGCAAATTCTGCCGACACATAGCATAGTGTCCAAGACATATCTACGATAGCATTATAATAAAACAATGCAGTCTCATAAAAATGTGACCTAAAAATCAACTTAAAGGCTTTATCAGTTACATCATCCTCAACTGGATTAAACCAGTGTTTCCAATCATCGGTTTCAGTCTCTCTCAAAAATATACGAGCCGCTGAGTATTGTTCAACAAGCTCTTTTTGTTTAGAACGAAAAAACAAATCGTGATTGTTTGGCAGCCTTGTTCCAACTAAGTTAAATGTTACCGATGACGGCTTATCTAATGAAAATATATCTGTAGTAAAATCCATCCAACTCCTCCTCTGACATCTATCTCACAGCCACAACTCCCCGACATCTAACTCTGCAACTCAACATAATGACATCTATCGTGGCAACTCAACGCTCACACTTTTTGATTCGGATCATGCCTTGATAAGTTACCGAGAAGCGTTTTGTCTGCCCAACGCCAAATATATCAAATATGTCCGATTACGCGAAAACCGCAGTATTACAGGGCTTTCACGGCTATTTACCTTCCACCCTTGACATCAAACAGACCGTCTCCACATGATAGGTGCCCGGGAAGAGGTCTACGGCGCAGGCCCGTTCCAGCCGGTAGCCTCTGGCCTGTAAAATCTCCAGATCCCGCACCAGACTGGTAGGTTTGCAGGATATATACACCATCCGCTCCACGCCAAAACGGATGATCTTTTCCAGCGCTTTGGGGTGAATCCCGTCCCGGGGAGGATCCAGTACGATCAGGTCCGGCTTTTCCTCCAGTTCATCGATCACCTTTAACACATCTCCCGCCAGGAAGGTGCAGTTGGTCAGTCCGTTCAGTCCGGCGTTTACTCTGGCCGCTTCCACTGCTTCTTCTACGATTTCCACTCCTGTCACATGATGGGCAACCGGAGCCAGTATCTGGGCAATGGTTCCGGTTCCGCTGTAGAGATCAAAAATCACCTTATCTTTCGTCTCCCCCACATAGGAGCGGGCCGTCTCATACAGAACCTCCGCTCCCAGAGAGTTGGTCTGGAAAAAGCTGAAGGGCGAGATTTTAAATTTCATCCCCAGCAGCTCCTCATAAAAATAGTCCTGGCCGTAAAGGACACGGGTCAAGTCATTCTGTACCACATCCGCCAGACTGTCGTTGAAAGTATGAAGAATTCCCACTATTTTTCCTGACAGGGAAAGTCCCAGCAGCGCCTGCACCAGACCGGTTTCATCCAGCGCTTCCTCTCTGCCTTCCTGCGCGTCCTGTTTCCCGCCTCCCGCCTGGGTAGTGGTAATCAGATCAATGAGAATTTCGCCTGTTCTGGCCGCCCTGCGCACCAGCAGGTGACGGAAATACCCTTCATGGCGCATCCGGTGATAAAAAGGCAGGCCGGTATTTCGGGCATACGCCAGGACACAGGATAAAATCTTCCGAAAATCTTCGTCCACGATCCGGCACTGGTCCACCGTTACGATATCATAAAAGCTGCCTCTCCGGTGCATCCCCAGAGCCATGGGGCCGTCCTTTTCCTCATCCCCGAAAGAAAACTCCATCTTATTCCGGTATCCCAGCTGAAGGGGACTGGGCTTAATGCCCTCGAATACATAATCCCGGCATACTCCGTCCAGAAGGCCTTTGATCTGCCCCTCCTTCAGCTTCAGCTGCTCCTCATAGGGAAGATTCCGGTAGGTGCAGCCTCCGCAGGCCGGAAAATGGGAACAGTCCGGCGCAATTTCCACCGGGGAGGGCTCCAGCACCTCCAGAATTCTTCCTTCACATTTCCCCTTGCGCACCTTGTTTACAGAAAACCTTACCTTCTGGCCCGGCAGCCCGTTTTTTACCACCGCCTGTCTGTCCTCCAGCCGGATGATCCCCTTATTGGGAAACTCCACCCTCTCGATGGTGCCTTCCAAAATCTGTCCTTTTTTCATCTCCTGACTCCATTTCTTTCTGCATCGTCAATTCTTTAAACGCAAATCAGGCAGATGCGAAATGCATCTGCCTGAACCGCCGTCTTTTTCGCTTTATTCTTCCTCTTTGGAATCCTCCGCGTCATCCTCCGCATCGTCTTCCTTGTCAGACTCTTCCTTCTTCTCCTCCGCGTCATCCTCTTCCTCAAAGAAGTCGTCAAAGTCATCGTCAAAATCATCATCGAAATCTTCCAGATAATCCGGAGTCATATAACGATATACCGCATAGGCGATGCCGGCTACTGCCGCAATAGCGCCAATAATCGCCAGAATCCACAAAACTGAATTTTTGTGTTTTTCCTCGTCTCTTCTCTGCATAGCTGTTAATAATTCATCGATTTTTGCCATATTGTCCACGTCCTTTCTTTGACTTTTTACAGGCCCGGAAAAAGTTTCTCTTCCCCGCCTGTAAACTTGTCCTTAGTATAACACATCCTTTGTTATTTTACTATAAAAAAATGAAGAAAGACAACTCTATTTTCATTATTTTACACTTTTTTCAGTTTTGCGAAAGCGGCAAACATTTTTTTCACGCCGGCCTTTTCAAAGTCCACCGTCACTTCAAAATCCCGTCCGCCCTCCACAATCTGAAGCACCCTGCCGCGGCCGAATTTTATATGCTCTACCTGGTCCCCCACACCGTAGTCCAGATGATCCGCTTTTTTCACCTGGAACTGCTGCGGTTCAAATACTCTGGCCCTGAAGGCTTCTCTGGCCTTCCGGTAATCTTTTTTGAAATCCAGCCGGCTTTCTCTTTCGTTTCCCGCCTTCTCCTCATACGGCTTCCGCTCCTCCTGCCGGGACTCTTTTTCCATTCCCGTCAGAACATCCTCCGGTATCTCTTTCACAAACCGGGAAACCTTATTAAAGTGCTGCTCTCCCCGGATCATCCGCATCTGGGCGCCGGTAAGGGTCAGGCGCTTCATGGCCCGGGTAATTCCCACATAGCAGAGCCTGCGCTCTTCCTCCACCTCCCCCGGGTCATCCGAGACAATGCACATATAGCTGGGAAACAGGCCATCCTCCATGCCCGCCAGATAAACGTTGGGAAACTCCAGGCCCTTGGCGCTGTGAAGAGTCATCAGAATCACCCGATTGTCATCCTCATCCAGGTTATCCACATCCGCCACCAGCGCCACTTCCTCCAGAAAGCCGCTTAAGGTAGGCTGCTCCTGCGTCTCCTCATAGGCAGCCGCCTTGTTGATCAGTTCATCAATATTTTCAATCCGCTCCCTGGCCTCGTCCGTATCTTCCGCCTCCAGCTCACGCACATACCCGGTCTGCTCAATAATGTCGTGGAGCAGATCCAGCACCGAATAAAATTCCATCTTGCTGCGCAGTGTCTGGATAAACGAAACAAAGGGCGCGACGCGGGAACCGCCCCTTCCGATCCCCGGAATCTCCCCGGCCTGCTTCATCGCATCGTAAAAACTCATGTCATGGGATGCCGCGTAATCCTGAATCCTGGCGATGGTGGTGGCTCCGATCCCCCTTTTGGGCACATTGATAATTCTTCTCACCGCCAGATCATCTCTGGCGTTGTCCACGGTCTTCATGTAGGCCAGCAGATCCTTGATCTCTTTTCTGGCATAGAAATTTACGCCCCCGATCAGCCGGTAGGGGATATTGGAGAGAAGAAACTTTTCCTCAAACAGACGGGACTGGGCATTGGTTCTGTAAAGCACCGCGCAGTCCTTATAGGAAAACTCTCCCTTTGCCGTTTCTTTGCTGATATCGGCGGCAATAAATTCCGCCTCGTCGTAGGCTGTGGAAAACTTCCTAAAGCGCACCGGTTCTCCCTTTCCGTTGGCGGTCCACAGGGTCTTTTCCTTTCTTCCGCTGTTGTTGGCGATCACCCCGTTTGCCGCGTCCAGAATATTCTGGGTGGAGCGGTAATTTTGTTCCAGTTTAATCACTTTTGCATCCGGAAAAAACTGTTCAAAATTTAAGATGTTGCCGATATTGGCTCCCCGGAATTTGTAGATGGACTGGTCGTCATCTCCCACTACGCACAGATTCCGGTATTTTGACGCCAGAATACTTACCAGACGGAACTGAGCCGTATTGGTATCCTGGTATTCATCCACCATAATGTAGCGGAATTTTTCCTGATAGTAATCCAGTACGTCCGGATTTTCCTGGAAAAGCTCCACCGTCTTACAGATCAGATCATCAAAATCCAGCGCGTTGTTCTGCTTCAGCTGTCTCTGATATTCTTCATACACAGCTGCCGTCTTCATTTTCCCGAAATCCCCCTGGGCCCGGATCCTGTACTCCTCCGGTCCGATCAGCTCATCCTTGGCGGAAGAGATGGCGGAAAGCAGAGCCCTCTCCCGGTAGATTTTTGTGTCAATATTCAGCCGCTTGCAGATATCTTTCATCAGGCTTTTCTGGTCGTCCCCGTCATAGATGGTAAAATTGGTGCCATACCCCAGCCGGTCGATAAACCGTCTCAGAATCCGCACGCAGGTGCTGTGGAAAGTGGCCACCCAGATACTTTCCGCCCCAAAGTCCACCAGACGGTTTACCCGCTCCCGCATTTCGCCCGCCGCCTTATTCGTAAAGGTAATGGCCATGATATTCCAGGGCTTTATCTGCTTTTCCTCAATCAGCCAGGCGATCCGGTTGGTCAGAACCCTGGTCTTGCCTGATCCGGCTCCCGCCAGAATCAAAAGCGGCCCCTCAAAATGACAGACCGCCTCCTGCTGCTCTGTATTCAATCCTTCCAATGTATGATTCATGTTCTGTCTCCGTAGATTTACTCGTCAAATTCCGCCACAACGGTGTAGCCGCTCTCATCCGTCCGGACCTCCACCACCGTACCGTCAAAGGTTTTCAGCCGTTCCCGGTTGGTATAATTGGCTGACATGGCTACCGCCGGTTCTATGGTGTAGTACCAGCTGGTGGGAAGCACGCCTTCTGACACCCGGACCGTATCGCCGGGCTTCACCAGTCCTTCCCGCTCCATTTTAAATTCCATTCTGCGCATAAACGCGCCCCCTTTTCATTTCTTTCCCGTTTCTGACTCTGGCATCATTTTACTTGATCCGCCAAAATTAGTCAATGCGGGGAAGAAAAAACACTTGTCATCTAGTTTTAAAAACTATATAATAAACAGAAGAGGTGACAACGTATGACATTAGATAAAGAAGAGCTGCTGAAAAATATTTTCGACAGTTTCTCCCACCTGGAGCACATTAACGCGGATGACATTCCCGCTATTGATCTGTATATGGATCAGGTAACTACTTTCATGGGGGAGCACCTGAAGGGTTCCAAGCGCTATGAGCAGGACAAGGTGCTGACAAAAACCATGATTAATAATTACGCAAAAAACCGGCTGCTTCCGCCGCCTGTAAAGAAAAAATATTCCAAGGAGCATCTCCTTGTACTGATTTTCATCTATTATTTTAAGGATTTTCTTTCTTTCAATGATATCCAGTCCATTCTGACGCCCCTGACAGAGCGCTATTTTCAGTCGGATACGGATTTTAACATGGAGTGGATTTACAAAGAAGTGTACCGCCTGGGAAAAGAGGAACTGTCCGTACTGAAAGAGGATGTTTCCCGGATGTATCAGGTGGCCTGCCGGGCGTTTCCCGACGGACCGGATGAAGATGAAGACTTCCTTCAGATTTTTTCCATGATCTGTCTGCTCAGCTTTGACGTCTACATGAAAAAGCAGCTGATCGAAAAACTGATTGACAAATGCAGCGCGGAAAAAATGGCCGAAAAAAAGAATCAAAAAAAATAAGGCAGCCTCGGCTGCCTGTTTTTTATTCTGGCGCTTTTGGGATTCACCGGTCACCTTCCGGTTTCTGTACGCCCATTCTGGAGAAAACCATCTCATAGCCGTCATTTCCGTAAATCAGGGAACGGTTTACCCGGCTGATGGTGGCGGTGGAAGCGCCGGTTCTCTCCGCGATTTCCTGATACGTCTTCTTTTCCACCAGCATTCTGGCCACTTCAAAGCGCTGGGAAAGGGACAGCAGTTCATTTACCGTGCACACATCTTCGAAAAATTTATAGCATTCTTCTCTGTCCTTCAGGCAGAGTACCGCGTCAAACAATTCATTCACCGCATCTGTTCTGATTTTCTTGCTCATGTATGTTCCCCCTGTGTAATGGATCATTCGATATCTTCTGTATTTTAACACTTTAAAATTTCACTGTAAAGCAGTAAAGCAAAATCTTTTTACCAGGGAGCCGGTTTTCCGTTCTATTTTTCCCTGAAACGGTTGATATATTTCTTATACTCTTCCACGGACCGGTTTACCGTCAGTTCTCCGGGAAAACCCATTTCCTGCAGAAGAGGCTCTGAAAAGGCATGGTTTCCCACGTCTCCTTCCCAATGGGCGTCGCTGTTCAGAATAATGGGAACCTTATATTTCATGCAGAACTCCAGCATTTTAATATCATTTTCCCGGGCGTTTTGTCTGGAACCCCGGGGATTAAGGGAACTGTTGTTCAGTTCCAGCAGCACATGATGTTCGCCGGCGGCAGCCACCACTGTATCAAAATCTACAGGATAGCGGCCGTCATCCGGATGCCCGATGATGTTGATATCCGGATTCTCTATGGCTCCCAGGAGAGCGTCTGTATTCTCCGCCATCGTTCCCGGCCTGATGCAGGGCAGGTGGAGACTGGCGATCGTAACGTCCATTCTTTTCAGCAGCGAGGCATCCATGTCCAGCTTTCCGGTATAATCCATAATATTTACTTCGGCGCCGAAAAGCACTTCTATTCCCAGCATCTTTCGGGGCAGTACCTTCAGGTTCATAAAATACAGCTCATGGCAGGTCCCGGGAAGCATTTTCGTATGTTCTGTGATTGCCAGCAGCTCCAGGTTTTTCTCTGCCGCGGACTTCACCATCTCGTTAATCGTGTTATAGGCATGGCCGCTGGCCAGGGTATGGGTATGTGAATCCAACTTATATTCCATCTGTCTTTTCCTTCCGTCAGAAGAGGAGCTGCCGCAAAAATTTTAATTCTGCTGCGGCAGCCCCCTCTTAATGATTCATATTAAGCAGCGCTTTCCGGATTTAAACAGCTTCCATTCCGGCTTCTGTTTCCGTCTCGGTCTCCTCTTCGGCAGCTTCCTCCGTTTCGGCTTCCGTCTCTGCTTCCGCTTCCGTCTCCGCCTCTGTTTCGGTTTCTGCTTCTGCTGCCGCTTCTGTGACTGCCTCTGTCTCAGTCTCCGCCTCTGACGTCAGCTCTGTCTCTGCCTCTGTGGCTTCCTCGGTCTGCGCTTCGCTGTCCGCTTCCGTCACGTCCTCCGTCTCATCCTCCGCGGCGGAAGCAATATCCTGATCCGCATCCTCTGTAAGCAGGGTAATGCGGCCCTCGCCGTAGGGATCCTCATAGGTGTCAGGCACCACGTTGTCCAGAGACGCCAGATAATCCGTTATCACATCATGGTCCACGATGGGATCTTCTCCCTCTTCCGGAAGGATCCTCTTGCTTCCCAGGAACATGGTCATGCCGTCTCCGCACTCGATGGAATAGTAATCGTTGATGGCCAGCGTGTAGGTCTTTTCCAGATCCAGAGGCTCATCGCCCACCATAACGTCTTTCACCCGGTAGTCGCCGTCCACCGATACGAACTCTCCGTCGCTGTTTACATTGACGGAGGAAGGCATGGTGGTATCAATGGCATACGTCAGCCCGGAAGTCTGGATAAATCCGCCGCACTCTTCGGGATACAGATGGGCGCCCATTTCCAGGCAGTCCAGAATCTGCTGTCCGGTTACCTCGATTACACCCAGTTCTGAATTCCAGGGCAGTACCGTGATGATATCCATGTATACAATATCCCCTGCCGGAATATCCGCCCGGATACTTCCGCCGTTGAGGAAGGCGATATCCGCTCCTGTATATTCCCGGTAAGCGTCTGTCAGGAAATTGCCCAGATTCGTCTCCGTTGTCCGGATCAGACGGGTTTCCGGATCCGCCGGATCATTGACTACCAGAGCGAAATCACTGGTTCCCACTTCTTCAAACAGATAAGCGTACTGTTCCTCAATACCCTTTACCGTTTCATCCATCTCTGTGTAAGCGTCAGAAGAAAGTTCTTCCGCCGTCAGTTCATCTACCAGTCCGCTGGCAGCCGTTACTTCGCCGCTCTCATCCACAGACAGGGTCAGCACACCGATATTCTCCAGCTTTGTTCCCGTAGAAGTGAGCAGAACGTCCTCGCCGTCGGCATTTGTAATCACCTCGCCGGGGATCGTGCTGTGAGAATGGGCGTCCAGAATAATGTCAATTCCGGTGGTATTGGCTGCTACGCTCAGAGAAGACCAGTCGCTCTCCACTCCCTGATCACCCAGATGGGCCAGGGCTACCACGCAGTCCGCTCCGTCGGCAATGGCTCCATCCACCGCATCCTGTACGGTTGTGTAAAGCTGCTCAGGCGTATCCGCGCTGAAGCCGTAAATATAGTTTCCATCCTCATCCTGGAAATAGGTGGGGGTGGATTTGGCAATCGTCTCCGGTGTGGAAATGCCTACATATCCTACCCGGAACTCCTGTCCGCCTACGTTGTATGTAACCACCTGGTATCCGTCAAATACAGACTCTCCGCTCTCCTCATCGATAAAGTTGCAGGAAAGGAAAGTGGCGTCGGAATTCTCCGCGTAGTCCAGGAAAGCTTCCATGCCGTAATCAAATTCATGGTTGCCCGGGATGCAGATATCATACCCGATCATGGACATTAGCTCTATGGCATCCTGTCCGTCGGACTCTGTGCATACCACGGATCCCTGGATGGCATCTCCCAGATCAATGGTCGTCACCTGATCGGAAATGGAAGCGATATCCTCTTTCACTGCCGCCAGTCCCGCGTATCCCAGGCTGTTGGCTGATCCGGAATATTCCTCGTCTCCGCTGATACCGCCATGCACATCGTTGGTATAGATAAGCACGATATCGTCTGCCGCCACATCCAGGTCTTTCAGCGTTCCGGTTTTTCCTGTTTCATCCGATACGGTAACATTATAAGCAACCGAAACTTCCATCTCCGTGTCTTCCTCGGACTCAGCTTCCGTTACCTCTTCCGTGGCTTCCTCCGTCTCGGCCTCCGTTGCTTCTTCCGTAGCCTCTTCGGACTCAGCTTCCGTTACCTCTTCCGTGGCCTCTTCGGTCTCGGCCTCCGTCACTTCTTCCGTAGCTTCCTCGGACTCAGCTTCCGTTACCTCTTCTGTGGCTTCCTCCGTCTCGGCTTCCGTCACTTCTTCCGTGGCTTCCTCCGTCACTTCTTCTGTGGCCTCCTCGGTCTCGGCCTCCGTCACTTCTTCCGTGGCCTCTTCCGTCTCGGCCTCAGCAGCTGCCTCTTCCGTTACAGCTTCCGTTTCTTCTTCCGCTGCTTCCGTGGCTTCCTCGGTCTCAGCTTCCGTTGCTTCTTCCGTGGCCTCTTCGGTCTCAGCTTCTGTTACCTCTTCCGTGGCTTCCTCGGTCTCGGCCTCCGTTGCTTCTTCTGTGGCCTCTTCGGTCTCAGCCTCCGTTACTTCCTCTGTGGCCTCTTCCGTGGCTTCCTCGGTCTCGGCTTCCGTCACTTCTTCCGTGGCTTCCTCCGTCTCAGCCTCTTCCACTGCGGCTGCGGCTTCCGTAGCCGGCGCTTCTGTTTCTTTTTCTTTGGGTCCGCAGCCGGAAACAGCTGCCGCCACCATTGATGCCCCCAGAAGCAGGGCTAATAGTTTCCGTTTCAATAGACCAAACCTCCCTTTTTATAATATCTCTTAGTATACTTCTTTTTTCTGTAATTTTCAATTAACTTCCTGTAAAAAAAGAGTTTTTTATGTAAATTATTCCAGTTCCAGATACTCTTCCAGACAAATCCCTCTCTCATAAATTTCCCTGGCCGCCTGCTCCCCCACATATCTGTAATGCCAGGGCTCATAGCTGATCCCTGTTATGTCCGTTTTATCCAGGGGATAGCGCTGAATAAAGCCGTACCGCCAGCTGTTTTCGTTCAGCCATGCGTAGACTTCATCCCCGTAGGAATGGATGCCGTCAGCGTTTATGTCCACCGCGCTTCCCAGCTGATGCTCGCTGGTCCCGGGCAGCGCCACCCAGTTTTGGGCTTCCTGCTGCGCCTCCTCCCGGCTGTACCCCTGGTCCTGAAATTCCTGAACCTTCTCCTCCATGATCCGTTCCTGGTCCGCTTCCGTCCGATATCCCGAAGCCACAACCGGGTAAATTCCCTGGCTTCTGGCATCGTCAAACATCTGCTGCAGCGCCGGATAGATCCTGCTGTCCACAGACTTTCCGTTTGCAAGTTCCGTAAGCTCTACCTGATAATCCTCCGGCAGCGGATGGTCCCGGTTTACAAGCATCAGCTGCCAGCCGCTCTCCGCCTCCGTTTCCCCTTCTCTGTCTTCCCCCGAAAATACGTCTGTTTCTGCTGCCGGCAGCTTTTCCCCGGACAGAACCGTTCTATCCTCTGCCCGGGGCAAAAAAACCGTAATCCCCACAACAGCCAGCAGCAGTACGGACACCGCCAGTATCTGCCCCCGGATCTGTTTCCTTCGTCTGTTTCTTCTCTGCTCCTGTCTTCTCTCTCTGCTGTTTGGTTCCTGCAAGCCGATTTTTCCCATCCGGCGTTCCTCCCTCTGTCTTGTTTTTTGTCAGCATAGCAGAAAAGACGCTCTCTTTATTTAATCTCTGTTTATCTCTTTCCTAAGCCTCTGTAGAGAAAAGATTAAGATTTTCTATACAGCCTGCGGCGAATGCTCCTGCGTTTGGGCAAAACCGGGAAGCTCCACTTCAAAAACAGTTTTCCCGCCGCCGCTGCGGGCCTTTACACTGCCGCCGTGAAGAGCCACAATATCCCTGGCGATGGCAAGACCCAGGCCGGCTCCTCCGGTGCTGGTGGATCTGGCGGAATCCAGCCTGTAAAATTTTTCAAAAATATGTTCCAGCTTATCCTCCGGAATCTCCCCTTCATTTTCTATGCTGATGAGAACCTTCCCCTCCCTCTCCCGGGCGCTGATTTTGATGACGCTGTCCGGTCTGCCGTAGGTTGCCCCGTTCTTTAAAATGTTGTTAAACACTCTGGCCAGTTTTTCCGGGTCTCCCTGGAGCGTCATATCCTCCGGTATCTGCTGTTCCACCTGTATATTGGCGGCTGTCAGCTGGGGATACAGCTCATCGGTAATCTGCACCATCATGTAGCACAGGTTGACAGACTCCATGTGAAGAGGAATATTCTGCAGATTGTACCGGGTAATCTCAAAAAGTTCGCCGATCAGCCCCTCCAGCCGGTAGGCTTTATCCAGCGCCACCCGGACATACTGTTCTCTCTGTTTTTCGGAAAGCTCCGGCGTTTCTTTCAGCAGACTCAGATAGCCGATCACCGATGTGAGGGGGGTCCGGATGTCGTGGGCCAGATAGGCCACCAGCTCATTTTTTCTCTGTTCCGCCTGTCTGGCTGCCTCTGTGCGGTTCTCCAGCTTTTCCCTTACCTCGTTCAGTTTCTCCTCCATAAATTCCAGTTCCGGGCTCATACGGATTTTTTCTCCGCTCTCCGCGGCCAGCAGATCCACCCCCTCCACCATCTCGTCAAAATACCGGGTGAACCAGGTTTTGGTAAAATGGATCACCGCCGCGAACATCACCAGCACAGCTCCCCCGATAACCAGATCCATGTGGTCTAAAACTACCCGCCAGTATATAGCCCTGCCTTCCAGCCAGCTGATGCCAAGCATCCGGCTGATCACATCCACCAGGCCGTCCGCCACATGGCCCCGCAGCAGTTCCCGCAGCGCCGAAACCGCAACCGCTGAGGCAGCCAGCAGAACTGCCAGCTGAAAGAGCAGTTTTCGAATCAGCCTGTTGTATACTTTTTTCTTTTTTCCCTTATTCAATTTTATACCCCACTCCCCATACGGTCTTGATATACCGGGGCTTTTCCGCCGTATCGCCCATTTTTTCCCGCAGATGGCGGATATGCACCGTGATCGTATTATTGTTCTTGCTGTAATACTCGTCCTTCCAGATCTGATGAAACAATTCCTCCGCGCTGACTACGCTTCCCCTGTGTTCCAGCAGAATGCGCAGGATGGAAAATTCCGTGGGGGTCAGTTCCAGCAGTTCTTCATTGAGACGGCATTCGTGTCGGGCAGGATCCAGGGTCAGGCCGGAATAGGAAAGGATCTGCTCCGTCTCCCGCCTTGCCGCAGCCGTATTGTATCGCTTGTACCGGCGCAGCTGCGCCTTTATGCGGGCCACCACCTCCAGGGGACGGAAGGGCTTCGTAATATAATCGTCCGCTCCCAGCGTCAGGCCGGTGATTTTATCCATCTCCTCCTCTTTGGCTGTCAGCATAATAACCGGGAACGAATACTCCTCCCGTATTTTCTGGCACAAAGTGAATCCGTCCATATCCGGCAGCATTACGTCCAGCACGGCCAGATCTATCTCCCTTTCTCTCACGCAGGCCAGCGCGTCCCGCCCTCCGTAAAATTTATAAACCTCAAAATTTTCATTTTTCAGGTAGACCTCCAGCAGATCCGCAATCTCCGCCTCATCATCCACAACCAGAATTTTGTCCGGCATAAAGCTCCCTCCCTGTCTGTTTGTTTTATCCCTGCTGCCTCTGTCCGCTGCCCGGCCATGATCCGCTCACGCAGGCATGGCCTCTGCCCGCCGGGCATACCGCGCGAAAAGAGCTGTCGGGGCAATCCTATCATACCAGCCGGCAGCTCTTTATTCCTGTCTTTCCTGTTGAAATACTGTTAAGAATTTCTTAATTTTAATGGATTCCTGTTACCTCGTAATCCTGATCCTCCACGGCTTTTTTCAGCACGTCGTCCGCTGCCGCCTCTTTCAGCTTCACCACAGCCGTTCCCGCCTCGTGGCTTACCAGGGCTTCCTCCACCTGGGGAAGAGCCTCCAGGGCTTTCTTCACTCTGGCCTCGCAGTGCCCGCACATCATTCCCTTGATTTCCATTGTTTTTTCCATAGTTTTACTCTCCTTTTTCTTTTTTGTTTTTATTTTTTTATCCCTTCTGCCGTCGTACATAGAGAAAAGATTCAGGCGAAGGGCATTTGTCACTACGCAGAAGCTGGACAGGCTCATGGCCGCGGCCCCGAACATGGGATTCAGTTCCCATCCAAACAGAGGATACCAGATGCCCGCTGCCAGGGGAATACCGATTACATTATAAATAAACGCCCAGAACAGATTTTCATGGATATTGCGCAGGGTCGCCCGGCTCAGCCGGATGGCGGCCGGCACATCCAGAAGGCGGCTCTTCATCAGCACCACATCCGCCGCGTCAATGGCGATATCCGTACCCGCGCCGATGGCAATGCCCATGTCCGCTCTTGTAAGGGCCGGCGCGTCGTTGATGCCGTCTCCCACCATGGCGGTTTTCCCTTTCTCTTTCAGGGAACGGATCACCGCCTCTTTTCCGTCGGGAAGCACGCCCGCAATCACCTCATCCACACCGGCCTGAGCGCCGATGGCTCTGGCTGTCCGCTCATTATCTCCGGTGAGCATCACCACCCGGATGCCCATGTTCTGCAGTTCCCGCACAGCCCGGGGACTGTCCTCTTTGATCACATCCGCCACGGCGATAATCCCCAGCAGCTTCTCATCCCGGGCAAAGAACAGAGGGGTTTTCCCCGCCTCCGCCAGCCGGGCAGCCTCCCGGGAGATCGCCTCCGGCACTTCTGCCTTTTCCCCGATAAATTTCAGATTTCCGCCTGCCAGCCGGCTTCCCATCCAGGTGCCCGTCAGGCCGTTTCCGGGAACTGCCTGAAACTCTTCTGCTCCCGCTTCTTCGATGCCTTTTTCTCTGGCCGCCTCCAGAATGGCTTTTGAGAGAGGATGCTCACTCTTCTGTTCCAGAGCGAAAGCCGCCCGCAGCAGCTCTTCCTCGCTGCATCCGGATACCGGCAGAATATCGGTCACTTCAGGCTCTCCGCTGGTAATGGTGCCGGTTTTATCCAGGGCCACAATCTCCACCTTGCCGGTTTCCTCCAGGGAGACCGCGGTTTTAAACATAATGCCGTGCTTGGCCCCCATACCGTTTCCCACCATAATGGCCACCGGGGTTGCCAGTCCCAGCGCGCAGGGACAACTGATCACCAGCACGGAGATCCCTCTTGCCAGGGCAAAGCCCACTGTCTGCCCCGCCAGCAGCCAACCGGCAATGGTAAGCAGGGCGATGGTAATCACAGCCGGCACAAATACGCCGGAAACCTTATCCGCCACTTTGGCAATGGGTGCCTTGGTGGCCGCCGCGTCGCTGACCATCTGAATGATCTGGGACAGGGTGGTATCCTCCCCTACCCGGGTCGCTTCACACTGCAGATACCCGGACTGGTTCAGGGTGGCGGCGGAAACCGGGTCTCCCTTGGCCTTATCCACCGGGATGCTCTCGCCGGTAAGAGCCGATTCATTCACCGCGCTGCTGCCTTCCACCACAACGCCGTCCACCGGGATATTCTCACCGGGCCGCACCACAAACCGGTCCCCGATGCGCACCTGCTCGATGCCCACCTCCACCTCTGTTCCGTCCCGGAGCAGGGTGGCCGTTTTGGGGGCCAGCTTCATCAGGCTCTTTAAGGCGTTGGTGGTCTTTCCCTTGGAATGGGCTTCCAGCATCTTTCCCACCGTAATCAGGGTCAGAATCATGGCCGCCGATTCAAAGTAGAACTCGTGCATATACTCCATCACCGCCCCGGCGTCTCCCACAAGCTGGGCCCCGGTCATGGCAAACAGGGCGTACACGCTGTAGCCGAAGGAAGCGGTGGCTCCCAGGGCCACCAGGGTATCCATGTTGGGCGCCCGGTGGAACAGGCTGCGGTAGCCGTTGATAAAAAACTTCTGATTGATCACCATCACCGCCACGGTAAAGAGAAGCTGCAGCAGTCCCACCGCCACATGGTTCCCCTCAAAAAAGGAGGGCAGGGGCCAGCCCCACATGGAATGCCCCATGGACACATACATCAGCGGAAGCAAAAGACACAGAGAGGCGATCAGCCTTTTTCTCAGAACCGGCGTCTCCTTATCCTTCAGCATCTCCTCGTATTCAGACACCGTGCCGCCTGACGTTTTAGCGCCGGCCTTCTCCCCCTTCAGGGAAGCGCCGTACCCGGCCTCTTCCACTGCGGCGATAATATCCTGGGGCGAAGCGGTGCCCGTCACCCCCATGGAGTTGGTCAGCAGGCTCACGGAACACTCTGACACCCCCGGAACCTTTGACACCGCCTTTTCCACTCTGGCGCTGCAGGCCGCGCAGCTCATACCCGTCACCGAATATTGTTCCATTTCCATTCCTCCGTTTCTATTTCATCAATTTCTGCAGAACCCGCACCAGCTCGTCCACCACCTCATCGTTTCCCTCCCGGATGTTTTCCGCCACGCAGGTGCGGATATGGCTGGCCAGAAGAACCTTGTTAAAGCTGTTGAGCGCCGCGTTTACCGCAGCCACCTGAACCAGAATGTCGGGGCAGTACATATCTTTTTCCACCATTCCCTGTATGCCCCGAACCTGGCCTTCAATCCGCTTCAGCCGGTTCATCAGATCCCGGTATTCCCTGTCGGAGCGGTGTTTTTTCTTTTCACCGCAGCGACAGACCTCTTCCTCCAAAGCATGCTGCCCTCTGGTTTCTTTTATTCTGTCTTCACTCATATTTTTTCACCTCACTGCAGGGTTTTATACCCCTATGGGGTATCTCTCTTTCTGCAGTATATACCCCCATAGGGTATTTGTCAATACCTTCCGCCTGTTTTCCGGAAGAACTGCATCACCCTTTCTCCCGCCGGCGCATATGATAAGTCAACGATGCAATTTAACGGAGCTGTAAATGAAAAGAAAAGTTTTGACTCTGGCCTGCGCAGGACTGATGGCCGCGCTGCTTATGGCCCTGCCGGCATCCGCCGGGGAAGAACAGGAAAAGGAACTGACCAAAGTAACTTTAAATGAGGTGGCTCATTCCATCTTCTATGCCCCCCAGTATGCGGCAATCGAAGAAGGATATTTTGAGGAGGAAGGCATCGATCTGACTCTGGTAAACGGCTTTGGCGCCGACAAGGTAATGACCGCCGTGCTGGCAGGGGAAGCCGACATCGGCTTCATGGGATCGGAAGCCTCTATCTATACCTATATCCAGGGCGCTTCCAATTACGCGGTCAACTTCGCCCAGCTCACCCAGCGGGCAGGCAATTTCCTGATCTCCAGAGAACCGATGGAGGATTTTTCCTGGGAGGATCTGAAAGGATCCTATGTGCTGGGGGGAAGAAAGGGCGGCATGCCCCAGATGGTTTTTGAATATATCCTGAAAAATAACGGCATCGATCCTGCCGCGGATCTGGAGATTAATCAGAGCATTGACTTTGGTTCCACCGCCGCTGCCTTTATGAGCGGCCAGGGTGACTACTCCGTAGAGTTGTATAGATTACTGCATCACAAAAGCGGCGGGAGCTCCGCCGCTTGATCTGATTATGACATATTTACTTTTTCCATCAATGCTTCCTGTAGCACCTGAGAAAAATTGATGTTCTGACGGATTGCCGCTTCATTCAGCCATTCTGGTATACTGAGAGTTTTTTTTACGGCCCGAGAACAATGTTTTCTTCGGTATTCTGCCATATCAAATTCCACAATAACCAAATATCCATCTTCCACTTTTATTTCATCCGGCTGCGATGATTCAGGAATTTTTTCTCCTGCATCTTCCATAGTGGTCAGAGAGAGTCCTAATGCTTCAACTGACATTTCATATGCCTGCTGCATATCGTCCCCCTGCGTCATACATTCAGGAATATCCGGGAACGTCACCCAGAAGCCACCTTCCTCCGCTTTATGAAACACCGCCGGATAAAACAACTTTCCCATACGTGACACCTCCATTCAGGTGGCGGGGCTATTTCATCCCCGCCTGTTTTAATATTGCCTGCTCCATTCCCTTTTTCAGGTCTTTGGAGTGATAAGGAACGATTACCGTTCTTCTGGTTTCTGAGTTTAAGAGTTTTACATGTGAACCATTCTGCCCTATTTCCTCAAAACCATTTTTCTTCAGGAGCTTTATAATCTCCCTTGGAGTCATTGGCATCTTTTGTATCTCCTTTCCTTATCATGGTTATATTTTATCACGTATTTTTACGTATGTCAACCATTTTTACGTATTTTTACGTAATTCTAACTATTTGATAATAGCATTGAAACCGGCTGACTTGAGCTGGGACACCATCTTCTCAGCGTTTGCCCGGATCTCAAACAATCCTGTTTGAACCTGATACTGACCGTTCACTTCATTAATCAAAGCATCAAATCCAGCAGCATTCAACTTTTTTACCAGGTTTTCAGCATTCGACTTTTCCTCAAAAAGCCCTGCCTGAACCAGGTATAACGCCTTTTCTCCCTGGATAAACGCATCAAACCCGGCCGCTTTAAGATCTGCCACTCTCTTCTCGGCGTTCTTTTTCTCTGCAAATGCACCGGACTGAATTTTGTACATTCCGCCGTTCTGATATACAAAGGCATCGAAGCCGGCCGCAATGATTCTGCTGCAGGTATTCCTGGCATTGACTTCTTTACTGTAGGCTCCAGCCTGTACTTTATAAATAGCATCCGCCGGATCTGCCGGAGTTGTCCCTTCCTCTGGCTGCTGATCCATCTCTCCGCTCTCTTCATCTCCAGAATACCCGCCAGGTAACCGGAAGGCCCGCTGCCATCCAAGATCCTGATATGCTACAACGGATATTTCATCTCCACGGCTGTCGCCGGGCTTACCATCGGTATCGCCTCGGGCCCCTACCATTTTATCATCGCCAATATACATCTCCGTGTGGCCATGCTTATCTGCATTGACATACCAAACGATGTCTCCTTTTGCTAATCCCTGGCCGGATGCCAAGTTCACTTCCTCTGTTATATCTTTAAATCCTTTATTTTCCAATCGAGTAGGCATCTTATCGATATTGCATTTTCCAAGATTTAATCCGGCCGCAGTATAGGATTCCATAATCAGACTGATACAGCTATATTCAGGTCCCCAATCGCCATTGGTGTATCCATGCGAGTTATCATTGGCGATGCCGATTGCAAAATCTGCAGCCCGATCTACCAGTGCTTTGCGGCCATTATAGATCTCTTTTCCACTCGCATCGTATACATTGTATTCCCAATTCGAATTTACTGCATTCTGGGCATTTTCAAGGATCTCATAAGATCCTAACTGGCTTTCAGCATCCATCCATGATTTTCGTACAAAATATAATTCGGTTTTTTCCGCATCAAGTACAATTTCACCGTCATACTTATTTAACGCAAAGCGCTCGATAATGTTACAGATTTTTTCCACGTAATTCACATCTGTTGCATATCCTCCTTCCTTAATCAACGTGATCTGTGACCTGTAATCCGTACAATCCTTTAATCCATCATATCGTAATGCATCTCCGTTTTTGGCGCCCAGCAGATAGGCGCAACGATCAGAAATGCTGTCCTCGATGCACGGATAGGCGCGGAAGTCCGCATCTATATAGTATACGTTTCCGGAGCTATCCTGCTCTGCGGTTCGAATTGTTACTTTGCTTGAACCATCCCAGGTACTTCCTGACCAGGTGTTCCCAGAAAGGTTACATTTCATTCCACACACATTGTTGGCTTTCTTCGCCAATTCCGTGGTGCAATATCCACTCTCCAAGATGGTCTGAGCGGCACACACGCTTGGAAATAGCCCATTTGTTACCGCTATAGGACGGCAGATCTCCAGTAACCTGGCGGCAGCTGCCGGCTCAGAAAGTCCCGCAAACTCCGACGTCTGTGTTCCATTAGACGTATTTTCATTGCGGTAGACCTCTTCCCAATTCCAGTCATAAACTGCATATCCCACAGGGCAAGCGGCCTTAGCGTTATCCAGGCTTTTGTAAGCGCCCAGTTGGCTTGACGCATCATCTTTCGATTTTCTTATGCGGTACCAGTGCTCTTCTCCGATCTCTGTGACTTCAAACTCTCCTTCCATAGCCTGTTTTACAGCGGATCTAAATCCATCCATGGTCAGCCCATACCGATCCCAAATATGCGTAGGATCCACATGAGCAGATGACAGTCCAGCTCTGCGGCCCTCATCGTGGCTGGAAATCAGATATAATCCAGAAGGCAGTTTGTCCGTAGGGTTCCAGCCGTATCGTTTACATATATCAGCGCAAAGCAGCACAGCTGTATTATATCCACGCATAATGTCAGCTTTAAACTTTTCTTCATCCAGGATGTCGTAGTTCGCCCCATCGGTATATCTAATATAATCCGATTCACACATTTCAATGCAGATCAAATTTCTGTTTCCATATCCCTGATCTGCCCACGCATATACATCCTCCGGTAGAATACGCAGAGCCTTCCTTTCCTCATCACAGTCACAAATATACTGGACGCATGCTGATACTGCAGGCTGGTTCCAGTAATCAGCTACGGCCTGGGCCGTCCCCTGGCCGGTTCCGATACTGTGAAGCTGGATCCCAATGGGCGTCCTTTTTACATTCTTCTGGTAGCATCTATTTTTTTTGAGAAAATAATCTACGATGTTAAGTTTCATGATAAATTTCCTTTCTTGGTATAAATACAACCGCAAAAAGGGCGGCTCAATCGCCGCCCTTCGTATCCTTATATTTAGTTCGATCCCAAATCGCCTTGACTTTATCCCATCCGCCGGTGGCTACCAAATAAACAATAAATGCGGCGATAAAACTGGCGAAAACATAATACCAGGTAATTTTAACCTTGAAATATCCGCACAATACCACCAGGGTCACCGGGCAGATAATCAGGGATACTGCCAGGGCCACCGCACTGGTGGGGATTTTAGACAGACCCGGCATTTCTTTAATGACCTGAACGATGAGAGACACGGCAAATGCCAGCACCCCCAGCAAAATTAATCCATATGTAACATACTGCATAATTGTATTAATATCCATGTTCTTCTTTCCTCCTTACATTCCGATTTGTTTAAAAACGTACCCGACCACAATACCCAACACGGCTGTGATCAGATACCCGACTACCTTGCGCCACATCTCGCCATCTCTGCCTTCCAGCACTTCCAGGCGATGTCCCTGCTGCTCCTGCTCCTTAACCATGCTCTGCAGGCTCAACGCCAGCTTTTCCACAGATGTGGCCAACGAGTCGATCTGCTGGACATTATTCTCCAGCAGCTCCAGGCGCCGGTTCTGCCGGTGGTGTTCCGCCTCCATTCTCTTGCAGAACTCCTCGTGTTCTGCCCGTGAAATTGTTTCGTCCATTGGTTATTATTCTCCTTTTTATTCTTCTGTGCTGGAAAGAGCAGCGATCATCTCGTCCTGCATGATATAGACGGCATCCTCAAAATCTGCTTTGTCTTTCCGGCACTGCACTCTGTTTTCTTTATACGTTGCTCCGTCTATCTGCCAGGATGTGATTGTCATATCTTTGGGGTTGTTGCTTTTGATTACCGCCGTATATCCTTCCGCTTCTTTTCCGTCAATGACGCTTTTTCCTGAAAATGTAATATTTTTCTCGATATTTAACATAATTTTCCTCCTTTTTTTCGATGTTTCCATCCCTGTGGGCATTCATCCAGCCCCCAAAAAATTGGATTCTGGATGCATTTTGTCATTTCGCCTGTTCAGACCATATATATCTCCCTCCTCACGCAGTTGCTTGAATAGTATTAATTTTATTTTCCAGTTCCGCGATTTTAGCAAACGCCTGGGAAAGCTGCAGTTGTATCGCTTCTTCCCTTGATGTGATCTCTTGCTCTTTCTTCTCAACAGATTGGATCCTGCTCTCATGGTCGTGTATTCGTGTCATGATCGGTGACACCGCCGTAATAGTCAGCATTTCCCGACCGATCTCCTGCACCGCTTTGGTCAGGTAACCCAGGAGATAGAATTCATTCACAATCTTTACATCCATAGAACCATCTTCATCGTATCCGCCTCCGGAAGCAAAGTTTGGATTGATGCATTCCAACTCATCCGCCACGAAGCCCAGTTCCTGGTGGCTTCCTGTTTCAATCCAGTCAAATTGCCTCATTCTGATCTTGTTGATCACAGGAAGCGCTTTAATCTCAGTGTCTCTAATGTTCTTTTTCAATCGAATATCTGATGAGGATACAGTCACCCCCAGAGACTTATATGCTGTAGAGCTGGCATTGTCGCTATACTGGCCATTGAAATTTACTTTATAAGTATTGCCCGACCCTCTTGAAGCAACAAATGCTACTCTTCGACCGTTTGTATTATAAGAACAGCATGGTCTTTGATTGGTAGTTCCTGCGAAGTTTGTGCAGTATATTTCTTTTGCCCATAATTGGTTGAATGGCCATGACGATGTCCCGATACTTCCGTATCCGCCTGACTGATATGGGATTATTCCGCTTTGTGTAGTTCTAACCCAATCGCTAACTGATCCGTTAGGCAAAACAAAGCCATAATATCCGTTTGCGCTGGCAGCTCTAAGAACACCGTATCCGCCAGAAGTTATCGTCCCTTTTAGGGTAAGGTTTCCATTGTCGCTAAACACAAAACCTGTATCATAGCCATTTTCGCCACTCGATATTCTACTGTTTGTTCCGTACAAAATATAAAAGGCATTATCGTGATTGTAAGCACCAGTAGCCCAAGCGCCATTGGTAGTTTTAATTGTAGTCATAGCAGAAAAACCTGTACTTACTCCCGAATTAGATAGGTATAATACAGATGAACTTCCATTTAATGATTCGATCCATGATGCGGCATGGTTCTCGGTGGATATAAGTCTACCGCGTACAGTGACATCTCTCGGAAAAGTTGTATCACAAGTTCCAGCAGCTATAGTTATGTAGTTGGACCAAGTGCCATAGGGGTCTCCGGCTGCTGTTGACATTAGATAAAAGGCACCTCCATCATTTCTTATGATAAATCCATAATTACCCAATGCAGCGCGGAAAGCATTCGCTGAAGTGGATACTATCTCTCCGCTAGATTTAACGGATGCCGCTGTTAACGCCCCTGACATAGTGACGGTTGATCCGGTCAATACTCCTGTTACTTTCACTGCTGCAGCAGTTATTGTCCCTGACACTGTAAGGGCGCCGGAAATTGTTCCTGACACAGCTGAAATAACCCCACTCGATGTTACCGCTCCCGCAGTCAACGTCCCCGTTACTGATGCGCCTCCGGCACTCACTGTTCCTGAAAAATTCGCTGTGGTAGCCGATACATTTGCTGCTGAAAACTGTGCAATATATCCTTCTGTTTCGCTATGCAGCACCCCCTCTTCCGAAATCGAAAACAATATGCTGGAACTTCCTCCTGAAGTTTTTTTAATGGCAAAAACTGCTTCTGGCGGCACACCTTCTACCGTACCCGGATTGACATACGATCCATCTCTGGCGATTTCGATTTTAAATCGGTAAGGTACGTTTGCTTCCATACCCGGCATGGTATAGTTTAGATATAGTGTGACATTCTGCGCATTTTGCGGAACTTCAAAGTCATAGTCGACCCTTATATTTCCAGCCGTAAGCACATTATCAAAATACGTTTCCCATGGTTCTTCCGAATCGTCGGTATAATAGGTTATGTACATGTTAAGACTGTCATCGTTTTTTCCGCTTTCTGTGTATCCACTTTTAATTTTTACAGTATAATAGCCCGGCTCAATGGGGAGCGTGATCTTCAGAGTTCCGCTCCCTCCAGTGTCAGATTCCAAAACGATGGCGTCTTTTTTCCATACCATGACCCCGTTTGTCGTTTCAACCTTTGCTTTTTTTAGAAAGTTCTTTCGGCTATTTTGCAGTACAACCGTACGGGTATCTGCGCCTCCGATGAATGCCTCTTCCAGGTACAGGGCGTTTTCATCCACGTTCCATCCTCCAATATTTCCCCCATTGGCAGAAATATCGGAGGTTATCACACTTCCTGAAAAACTTCCCGTTGCTCCGATCAGGGTTACTCCTTCGATTGTTCCTGTTGCCGTGATGTCCTGGGCAAATAGGTTATCTACATCTATTACATCAGCCGTCAAAGATTTTGCTGCTATGTTGCTGGCAGTAATTGTGTTCGCTTTGATCTCATTGCCCGTAATGGTATTGGATGCAATTTCATTGGCTGTGATCGACTTTGCCGCGATCTCATTAGCTGTAATTGCTTTTGCCACAATTTTGTCTGCCGTAATGGTTCTGTCACTTAATATTTCGCCGTTCAGCGTATCAACATTTTGCGCCTGCAGCGCGCCGGTGATATTATTGAGCGCATATACAAGACTGTTCTCGCTGCCTCTGATAATCAGCCGCTCTACCGAAAGTGTCCCTGCAGTAATTTTATTCGCAGTCAGCTCTACTATCTTGGCGTCAGTAATGGATCCATCCGCAATCTGCGCAGTTCCCACAATTCCGGTTCCCAGCATGGCTGTTGTGATACATCCCTGCTCAATATTTGCCAGATCGATTTGAGCATATTTTAGATCAGCCTGCGAAGCCGATAATTTCGTTGTTTCCAGATTGTCAATCTTTCCGGAATGTGCCGCCAGTTCATCGGTAACTAGGCTTTTAAAGTCTGCATAGTCTCCCTGGATGCTGCCTACGGTAATATTGATGGCGTTGAGCTGTTTGATTGTTGCATATTTCAGATCAGCCTGATCGGCTTTCAGGTAGTTTGTCTCAATGCTGCTTACTGCCAGGCTGAGGGATGCCAACTGTCCATTCAGGCTGTCAATGCTTCCCTGCAGTCCTGACACCGTGCTGCTCCCAGATAGCCCCTGTTCAAAATTCAGGATGTCCGACACATTGATAGTTCCGGTATAGCGTCCATCACCAGCCACCACCGCATTGATAATTTCCGCCGCTTCCTGATACATTTGCTGCATTTCCTCAAATGTCAGAATGGTATTGGCGATTTCGCAGCTGTCTTTGCTGTGATCTTGCGGATAGCGCTTTAATTTGACAATGCGCTGTTTTTCCCGGATCCCGGTTCCTGCATCGATCAAGGTTACCGTGTCACCCAGGCCATAGGAAAGAATAGAATATTTTTCCTGCTGTTTGGCCAGGTCAAGCACATCTGCCGAGTATGAAACTGCGGGTTTTGACAGATCTTCCAGCTTCAATTCCGCATCTTCCATCAGCGCTTGAGGATCCGTGTAAGACTCATCCTTCCAAATATAGGTTTTCACCTTATTTGAATACTGATAATTCTCAAGATAATTCTTTCCGTCATTTACACTTTCGATGGTCAGTTCATTCGCCCCGATGGGTATAATTCTGGTGTAATAGTCGTAGGAATCACTTTTTTTATTCAGCTTTCTCAGGTTCAGACCTCGCAGGAAGTAGACTTCCTTGTCCTCTCCTACCCTTTCGTAGAAAGAAACAGTCTTGCTTTTAGAGTTATAGACTTTTTCGCACATGAATGCGGTACATAACTTGTCGATTATATCCTTAGACGTCACCTGCAGCATTCCGGCATTTCTTTTTTTAGTAACTGTACATTCTCCTACAGTCCATCCGGTTCCTGCCAGGGCCAGCCTGGCGGCATCGTCAATGGTTGAGTTCTCCACTGAAAAGCTCCCCCATGGTTTCGCCTCCAGGTCTTCCAGGTTCAGCACGGCCACAATCTGCGGAAATCCATCTGAATTTGATGGAACCTCCTTGACCACATATTCATCCGTACCGTCATCAATATAATACTCATTCCGTATTTCATGATGCCTGGCCAGGTAGGTGAAAGACATTGTCTTATCTCCCGTCTTAACATCGCTCTCAATGCACAGGTCTTTGTATTTCTTAATGTGCCCTATGGCGTTGTGGTTCTGGTCATATATTTTCAGCATAGGGCCGCCTCCTTTTCTACTCTTCCATCATAAATCCCATTGCGTAGCAGTTTTTTACGCTTGGGATGCTGTATTGGGATTTTTTCTCACACTGCTCAATCAAGTCGAAATTCACTTTCCGAATGTCTACTTCTACCTCGGAATCCAGAAATTCCTCATATTCTTTGGCATACTCCCTTTTATTTTCCGGTGTCATATCATATTCCTGCACCTTTTTCCCATTCACGATGCTGTCAATCAGCTTTGCCTCTCCGTCCTGGTCTTTGTTGGCGTACTGCTTACAAAGATTTTCCCTTGTCTTGTCGATGTTCTTCACTTCTCGCTCTAATCTCTGCAAGTTTCTCGCTACGGCGTATCCCAGCTTTGCCGGCAGAGCTAGATCTGCCATTTCTGCTAATGCCAGATAATGGTCTCTTACTTCCCTTAATGTCATTTTCATAATGTTCATGCTCCTTTACATATATCTAGGGTAATATTTTACTGTTGCGTTCATTCGGTCGCTGTCCAGGGTAATTGTATTCTCCCCAGGCAACAGTGTTGGGATGTCCCATATATCAATATCTTCTGCCTTCAATTTTCCATCTTCGGTCATCAGTCCGCTTTCTCCGTCCAGAATGACCTTCTTGCCCGTGACCAGGTTGCGCACTGTCACGGGCAAATCTTCCCCTGTTACGGGATCCCGGCAGATTCCGGTGAGTTTTAATGTGGCTACCCCGATTTGCGGAGTGATCTCGACCACAACCGGAGTGATCAGATTTCCTTGATTGACCACCGTAATCTGCTCCCGACCGGAGGCGCTTACCTCATATGCTGATCCATTTTCATCTACTGCATACTCATAGCAGTTAAACTCCAATATTAGTTTTGATGCGCGGTTTTCGAATACGTTTCTGATATTCAGCGGATTTTCTTCCAGACTGTGTTTTGACAGGATCCCTTTGAAGCGATGAGAATATCCATCCAATTCCAGCTCCACAGGATCCAGCAATCTTGCCAGGATCTCGCTTACTTTTCCCAGAATTTCCTCTCTTCCATCGCCTTTTACCAGCAAGGCAACTTTTAAGGGTTTGAAACCGATTATATTTTTTAAAAACGCCGGTACAGGTGATCCCCGTGTCCACTCGCTTTCGTTGCTGACGGAGTGATTTGCAAAGGTCACATTCCATTGCTTTGCCCCGGCATTTTCAATATCCCATCCATTTATTTTCATGGCGATCTCCTTATAATCTTCCTCTGTTCCTTCTTACCGTCACTGCTGCATTTTCCTGGCTCATCTGCGGCTGTATCGCGGCCACCAGAGCCCCGGTGTCCATGACCATCTGCTGATTATCCATTTTTTCAGACAGGTTATTTACCGCGCCGATCAGCGTCCCCAGAAGGGAGGCCAGGGAGCTGTTGTCCACGTTCACCACCGTCTGGGGCATCTGGTAGCTCTCCAGAGCCCGGTTCAGTTTCGTAATCCCGGAATAGTTCAGGCCCGCTGCCTGAGTCTGCAGAGCGGCCTGCTTCCGGTTCATTTCTTCTTCCGCCGCGTCAAACATATCCTGGATCATTTCCCTCGATGACCGGATGGCAGTTTCGGTTCCATCTACAACGCCCTCTGCCACTCCGGCAGGGATCTGTGGGCCTGTTTCACGGCGGAACAGCCGGGCGGGGGAATGGATCTCGGCTTCATCCTCCATAGCCCGCTTAATGGACCGGATCACTTCTTTTGAGGCATCATTGATCTTCGTATAGTCTAGCATTCCGGCCAGGATCCCATCCAGGGTACTTTCCCCAATGATGGTCCCTTCCTGGGCCAGTGCGGAAAGCTGACTGGATACTGTGTTTGCCACCTTGGTGGTGCTGTTGTAGGTTTCCACGGAGTTGGCCGCCTTGCCGATGGCCCCGATCATGCCGGACACTGTTTCTTCTCCGATGCTTCCAGCCTTGTTCACCAGGTTTCTGAGGTCTGTACTGATGCCGGTATTCAGCTCCTGAATGGCTGCCTGGTACTCCGCATTCAGGGCTTCCAGCTCTGCCTGGGCTTCGCTGCGCAGCTGGCCAATCTGGCTGTTGGTCTCCTGACGCAAGGCTTCATTGTCCTTCACTGCCTGGGACTCGGCCAAGGCCTCTTTCTGTTCCCACAGTTTGTTGTACTCGGCCAGCTGCTCTGCTGTCATCTGATTTAAAGAGTAGATATTTGCGGCCGCCTCCGGCCCCATCTCCTTCAGTTCTTTCAGCAGCCCAGAGGCTAAGCCCTTCTTTCCCAGTTCCTCCAGTTGCTGCTCCCAGAGGGCCAGGCCCGCCACCTGGGTTTTCAGGTTGTAGAGGAGGGTATCCGCATCATATCCGGAGGAGTCCCATGCCTCAAATAAATTCATCTGGGAGAGAATATCTTCTTTCCTGCTTGCCACAGCGTCCTTATAGGCATCCTGCAGTTCCTCGATGTCCTCGATCAGCTGGTCATTGATGTCTTTGGAATTTTCCGCATACTCTTCATCCAGTTCCCGACGTTCCTCATACATGGCCTGCAGGGCGTCAAAATACTTCTGGTCCGCTTCGATCCGTTCGTCTGTTCCAGCCTTAAACTGCTGTCTGGCAATGTTCCAGTAATCCGCTTCGGCTTTGGCTGATACTTTGTAATAGGTCTTATACTTACTCAAAATATCATCCTGCACCTGCGCGTGGGTGGCCAGCCGTTCCTTTTCGGCCTGCTCTGCTTCTTCTTTGGCCCGTTCCGCCGCTTCCTTGGCGTCCGCTGCTGCCTTTGCCTGCTCTTCCTGCAGATCCTTAATCTGGGCTGTAGCGTCATACCAGGCATCTGTCCCGCTCTTTAGCCGGCTTCTCACCTGCGTCCAGTAGGCAATCTGCTGCTGTAAGGACCAGTCATTTAAAATCTGCTGCTGGTCTATGTACTTTTTAGCCGCCGAATAGATCTCGGAGTAGTAATCCGCATCGCTCTTCTTTGTGGTCTTTTTCTTCTTCCCGCTTCCGGTTGTGGTGGTCCTTTCCACCCCAAAATTTCCGGCGATCTTTGAGGCGATGCTGCTGGAGAGGCCGGAAGACTGCTGGATCTTTACGGTATTCAGTTTCTTCAGGGCATTGTTGTAAGCCGTGGTGCCTTTCTTGGTATGTTTAATCACCTGCTCCCAGTAATATTTCTCATCAGCCAGGGACACCTGGTGGCTCTTCTTGTATTTGGAAAGCCAGCTGGTGGCTTCCTTGTATACCTTATTGGACATCTTCTTGGCCTGTTTTCCGGCCAGGGATGCCTTGTTCTTGATGCCGAACGCCATACCGGCGGAGATCTGTTCACCGACTTCCTTCTGGAATTTCCTGGACGGTGAATGGATGTCCAGCGCTGCCTTGGCAGCTGAGAGGGCTCTGGATGCCATGCTGGCCGCCGCATTGATAGCTCCGGAAGCGCCGGCGTTGATTCCGCCAGCCACGCCGGATGCCATGTTGACGCCGGCAGAATAAAAACTGTTCTGATAGGCACTTACCGCAGCCGCAGCCCGGGAGGCCATGCTTCCTCCGGCGGATACGCTTCCTCCGGCGCCTCCGGTAATGCCTGCGGCATATTGCTCTGCCGCCGCACCTCCTGCATCATTATAGACATAATTGTCATTAGTGGCCGCCGTGGCTCCCTGCACCATCACATCTGCCGCAGCTGTCATGATGGCCTGGGCGGCGCTTGCGATCCCCGCAGCGATCTCATTTCCCGCCTGCTCGCCTACAGATGAAAAATTTCCTCCCTCCACGCCGTCGGAGGCCAGGGCTCCGCTTATGGCGCTTTTAATATCTTCTTTTTTATTTCCTACACCCTGGGCGATGGCATCCCCCACCGCCTCTCCGATAGCCATGTAGGCGCTGTTCTCGTTTGTTCCCTCGCCGGCGCTTAACACGTCGGCAATGGCTTCCTGAATTTCCGGCCCCTTATTCTGGATGCCTGCGATAATTGAATCGCCGATCTCTTCTCCCGCCTGGGTGTAAATCCCGGCATTTTCAGTCATTGCCGTGGCTCCAGCCTGGGCAGTAGACGCTGCTGCTTCTGTCATGCCGCTCTCGCCGGCCTCCAGGCCCTCTGCTGCCTTTCCGGCCAGTTCTCCGGACTTATCCCGGATCAGGCTCATCAGGCTGTCATACGCCGCCGTAATAGCCCCAGTATCCCCGGACTCGATGGCCGCTGCCAGCTCTGACGGGATCTCCAGGCCACTTTCAGACGCGATCTGCGCCAGCCCTTCCAGCTTCCCCTGTATGCTTCCGGCCAGGGCGGCGGTAGCGCCCTCTACATTACCGCTCTCCAGCATTTCTGAGATACTCTCAGGTATCTCTGCTCCTACCTGTCTGGCAGCCTCTACAGCCCCAGCAAAGGCCGCTTTTGTCTTTTCGGATACCTGTTTTCCGCTTGCGGAAATGGCGCTGTCAAAGCCGTCCAGGAGATCCTGATAAGCCGTGGCGTCCGGCGGCGTCAGATTAAACGCCTCATCAATTAACATCTGGTTTCTCGCCTGCAGGTCAGACTCCCGAGATGTCATATCCATGGATGCCAGGTATTCATAGATCATATCCTGGACTTTCTGCTTATCTTCCTCCGCTCCGGATGTCCAGGCTTCCGTAATTTCATGAATCAGGTTGGCTCCGTCCGGCCCCAGGTTCTGCAGGTAGCTAAAAAACTCTGCCGAAAATCCATTCCCCACTTCCCCTGCCAGGGTATCCAGATCCTCATAGTACTGCTGCATCCCTTCTCGGAAGGACTCTATATTTCCCAGGGCATCATCAAGAGAAATTTCTTTCCCGCCGTCAAAGGCATCGAACAGGCTCAGCTTGCTGTTTGCGGCATCCTCCAAATCGCTTCTGAGGTTTCCAAACTCCTCCCGTACCGTGGACAGGGCTTCCTTATTGGCCTGAGCGGCCGCCTGAGATGCGGCGGCCAGCTGCTCCTGCGCTTCGGCGGCATCCTCGGCGCTGCCTCCCACCTCAGAGTTTGACTCTGCCAGGTCTTTATTGGTGCCGGTGAGCTCCTGCTCACTGTATCCCATTTCTTCCAGTGCCGTATTCAGGTCATCTACACTTTTCTGTGCTTCGTCCTGCGTTTTTGTAGCATCTTGTAGCGCAGCATCCGCATTTTCTATATCTTTCAATGTATCTGTCTGCAAAGATCCCAGCAGTGTGTAATCATTATTAATCTGATCCAGGCTCGTAACATTTTTTCCCAGTTCCTCGCTTGCGTTGGAGAGGGCTGTGTTCAGAGCATCCTGGCTTTTTGTGACATTGAGTTGTGCGTCAAATAGAGCTTTATATGCGCTCTCCCTCGCTTCTACAGCAGCATTTTGCATCACCAGCTTTTCCTGGCTTTCAATCAATTTCGCAATCTCATCCGCCTGCATGGTAATGCTCTTAGTTTCATCATCGTATGCGTCTTTAAGCGCCGGGATAGCATCGGACAATGCGTTGATTGCCGTCTGTGCCTGATATTGCTGGAATGTATTCAGTTCGCCCGCCCCTGCCAGTTCTGTAAGGGTTTGCTTATAGGCTTCCAGATTTGAAACTTCTATCTCAGCGCCGGACATTGTTTCCTGCGTATCTTCCAGAAGCCCCTGTACTTCCTCGTTGGAAGTTTTTATCTCATCGATAAACGTCTGCAGCTCTGTTTTGGGCTTGTCTACCGCATCCGCTATTCCTTCAATAACTGCCGTGGCTCCTTCCGCCAGAGTGGTTACTGCTGGAATAGCCAGATCTGCCAGGGGCGTCACGATGTGTTCCTGCACAGCGCTTCCCAGCCCTGAAACTGCAGACTCCAGATCACTCTGATCGATGTCCTTCAGGTCATCCATGCTGCCCTTAACGTCCTTATATTTGTCGTTCACATCGTCCAGGGCGGTGATTACCTGCATAGCGTTATCTTCGCCTAAAGCAGACCACACTGCGGATGCCAGGGTAACCGCCTGCTGCTGGTTTTCCATTTCAGACAGATCATTGATGACAGAATAAAATACGTCCCTGGTGGACGCCTCGCCTTTCTGCCACTGTGCAAACAGGTTTTGCGTGTCTGTGGAAAAAGAAGAAAGATTGTCCTGGATCCGGCCGTCCGCCAGTGAGTTGCCGAACTCCTTCACGTAGTCGTTCACTTTGTCCAGGTTGTAGGCGCCGGAGTTGAGGCCGTTGTCCATGATAGCGAACATCTCCTCAGCAGAAAAGCCGGCCTGTCCCCAGAGCTGGCCATATTCTGTGATATTGTCCACCAACTCCCCGGACCGGTTCAGGCCATTCTGGGCGCCTTTGGTAATCAGATCAAACGCTTTCTGGGCGTCCACACCCATGGTATTCATCATCACGTCTGCGGCCCGAATGGATTCATTTATCTCCATCCCGTATACATCCCGCAAAGTAAGGGCTGACTCAGTGACATTCACCATCTCGGTGTCATCCAGCTGGCCCATGATCTGGATCACCTCGGCCATGGCGTCCGCCACGTCCTGATAATCCTCTCCGTAATTATCGCCTTTGATCTGTTTCATAACAGCAGCGTATTTTTTCGCTGCCGTTTCGGATAACCCTGTTTTGGCGGCCAGCTGGGTGGAGGCTTTGCTGACATCTGTCATTGCCTCTCCTACAGCCTTTACGCCGTCTGCCAGTAGATCAGCTGCAACAGAGACTCCTTTTGCAGCAACAGCGCTTTTTAGCTTTTCACCCCAGCTGGTTGTTACTTCTTCCGCTCCCTTTACTGCATTTCCATATTCGTCAATACTGGATGCGTAGCCGTCAGTGGCATTCTCGGCTTCCTTTAAATATTTTTCATTTTGCTTCAGGGCATTATTGGCCTTTGTCAGCCCGCTTTCCGCATTATTTATCTTTGTCTGCCAATCGGTTATCTTTCCTTCGCACTTTGCCAGCTGATCTTCCTGTTTCGCCAGGGCTTTCTCATAACTTTGAAGAGATTTTTCTTGCGCTTTATACTCCTTACTGCCCTCCTGGCCTGCGGCAGCCATTTCCTCCAGGGCTTTTCTGGCTCCGTCAACTTCTGTCTTCAGCTCTTCATATCGCGCTGCAGCACGCTTTTGAACACTTTCGGCGTTTTTTAATCCTGCGGAGGCGCTTTTGATCTGGCTCTCATAAGACTTTGTCTGCTTTTCCAGAGCCTCCTGCTTTTTCCGCAGATACTCCAGAGAATTTGCATTCCCTTCATATTCGGCAGACAGCTTATTGATCTCTGATTTCATCATCTGAGATTCTTTTCGAGCGTTTGACATGCCCTGCCTGAATTCTTTTTCGCCATCCAGCGCCAGTACGATACCGATCTTCTTTCCCGCCATATTGTCACCCCGGTTATATGTAAAAAGCGCCTGGCCTCTGCCAAGCGCTCAAATAGTCGTTTTTAATACCGGATCCGTAGATCCGGCAATGTTAAAATATAGTGTCCAGGTTCAATTCATCTTTTTTCTTGATCCCATGAAACTCCTGATATTCCCGGAATATCAGGTAAAACTTTCTCAGGGTCATCCGGAATACTTCCGGCTCTGAAAACCCAAGGATTTTACATCCAACGTAGAGTATCCGGGCAATATTTACTGCCCGGTTCCCGGGTTTGGGTCTTCATTTTCCTCTTCGTCGTCCTCATCGTCTTCATCCGGATCCGGAATGGAAATTCCATACGCTTCCAGGACTTTCCAGGCTACCATTTTGTAATTTCCGACGTGGATCATCCGGCCCACCTCACTGTCTGTCACAGATTCTCCATCGGAACCGTTTAAAAGAGATGTGACAACCGCCCGAAATACCGTGATTGCGTCATGGTCCTGCGCATTGTTATCGATCACTTCTCCTACTTTGCGCACCGCATCAATCAGCGGCATATTGCAACGTTCCTGTATGTCATCGATCGCATTCAGGGTGAACAGAAGATTTCTCTTCTGTCCGCCCAGTTCAATTTCAACGCCCTGCGGCCTCAGATCACTCATAAAATCCTCCGTTCATTAAGCGCTTTCCATCCCAACCATTTCATCGCACCAAGCCGCTGCTGCTGCTTCTGTGGTGAAGGTAGCTTTTTTCCCGACGGAATTCTTTTTCGTGCTGCCAACGGTGATCTCCGTCGGGTAAGCCTTACCCTCAATAGTGGGTGTCTGGAATTCCGTCGTGCCTCCCTTGGTATTCCCGTTTTCGGTCGGCTCGCTGAACTGCACCTTCCGCAGGAAGATAGCCGTGAAAGTGGTTACGTTGTTCTTTCTGCGCCGCTTATAAAACGCCATGCCGACGTAGGGCGCCACATCGTCCGTTCCAATTTCAACGCTCTCCGGAGTCGAAGGCGTACTGTCTCCGTCTCCCTCAACTGCCGCTACATAATCATGTCCCAGCAGATCTGCATAAACCTTTAATGACAGGTCATCCACATTCAGGGATACTCCCATATCCTGGATAGACTTGTCAGTCTCGGCCACTTCATCATCAGCCCAGAGTTCTGCATCGTTGTTTGTAGGCGTTCCGGTAAAATTGATTGCCTTTCCAACCACAAACCCCCCAGAATATGTTCCGTCTTCTCCCAGTTTTCCAGCTACCGGGCGTTTCATACCGATATGTGCCATAATTATTCCTCCATTTCGTATTCATTTTCGATTTCGCATTCAAAGACAAGATGTCTTTTTTTGCCTTCTGTAACTTCAGTTACATCCGGGAATGTAAAGCCTGCATCAAACAGCAGCTTCCTGATCCGTTTTTTCGTCTCCCGGTAATTCTTTTCGCTCGGCAGGAAGTAGTGGATCTGCATATAGGCCACATCAAACAATGGCGCATCGTCTCCAAACTCCACCGCCCTGTCATCTGCAAAATTGAATGTGATATATTCCTGCCTTCCACCTCCGTTAAAATCAGGCGTCACAGGAACTCCGACAGATGACAATGCCTCGATGATCTTTTCGTTTACCGTCACATCTTATCCACCTCCTCCGCGACCACATCCTGCATGATCTTCATGCACTCGCCTTGCGATGCGTTTACTACCTTCTGGCGCACCGGTCGCGGCTCCTGCCCATGAGATGCTACGCCGTATTCCAGATAGGCAAGTTTTTCTGCATTTCGCGTCCCTCTTGAATCCGTACCGGTAGGCCTGATGGCGGCAAACACGCCATATTCATTTTCTCGCGCAGCAGTGGCGGATACAGAAGCGGCCAGCTCTCCTGTGGAATATGGTCTTCCCTTCCCATCTACTCGGTTCGCAGCCGCTTTTATTTCTGCCTTCATGTTCTTTTCTACTACTGAGGCCGCTTTGTTCACAGCCTTAATAGCCATTTCCTCCGGCGCCATCAGCTTGCCAAACAGCTTGTCCAGATCATCAAAATCCACCATGGAAATCTTCGCCATTCCATCACGCTCCTTATGGATAATGATCTTCCCGCTTTTGGCAGGTAAGGATCACTTTCATGGATTTATCCTGCCGGTATGCCCGCTTGATGTCGTAGATCTCCTCTGTCTCCTCATCCACCAGAAACTGCTGGCCGTTATAGTTACAGGCCATGATTTCCACGGTCTGATCCGCTGTATAGCCCATCTGGTGCGCCAGGATCTCATCGTTTCTGGTAACATCCGTAAAGCTGGCAGGAATCTTTTCCATGTACTTGTAGGAAATCTCCGGGAAGCCGTCCGGATCCCGCTTTTCTTCTTTTGACACAGGAAGTTTGATGCTCTTATTCCACATGTTCGCCCTCCAATGTCAGTCGAAAGACCTTTTTTCGGTACAGATCCAGATATTTTTCTGTATCCGTCCGGTCATCTCCCAGATAGGCCTTCACATAGCAGGATACAGCGGTCATGATCTGCGGATCCTCTTCATTTTCCAGAAGTTCTTCCGGAACGCCTGAGGCATCCATGTCCGCAAGTGCATCCGCTATATATTCCTGGATCTGTTCGTCATAAACCGTGATCTCCTCGGCGATCCCGCACCTGGCCTTCACTTTCTCAAGCATTCTTCCTCACCTACTTCCCTGATTTTGGTGAAAATACAGCCCGGCTGAAATTCAATTCCACGACTTTCTGTCCGTCTACCTGGATTTCAAATGTGTCTCCTGGCGTTACTCTGAAAACATTATTCGCTTCCCAGGGGATCCCCGTTTTCCCCGGTTCCCCATTCTTCAGAAAGCTCATGGTTGAACCCGTTTTGGTAAGCGTAAACGGGAAGAAATAGCCTTCCTGCTCCGCAGGAACCGCCTCATTAAATCCAGTATATCCAGTCACATAGTGGAATGTTCCCGTTACCGTCCCGTTTTCTCCTACCCAGGCGTCACTTATCATCTCTCCTGCCGTCTTACCATAAAAGTCCTGGCCTGCGGCTGGCATCGTAAGAATGCCAGGACTTATGCTTCCCCCGATACACTCGCGTCATCCACAACCATCAGCAGATTTACATATGCGTCTGCATCAATCACCTGGAAGTCATTCCTTTCGATTGCGCGCACCAGCGTCAGGTTCTGCGTGAAAGCGTTTAAGGTTCCCGCCACTGCGATGTTGGATGCCAGAAGGCTTGTCCGCTGTCTGTCATACTTCTTGAATGCTTCTTTGAAATCCGCGCATACCATGGGGATTTTCAGCTTTCTTTTTGTTTTAATGTCGGAAGCGAACACCTTGTTGGGAACAGTCACAAGTGGAACCCGCAGCGGCCCAACGCTCAAATACATCCGCATAGCCTCCAGCGGATTCGGCTGGAGAAGATCCCTCCCATTGTTGTCTTTTAAAGTAGACAGGAAAAAGAGGCCGTCATCATTGGTGAGGATCTGAGACGCATTCATGTAAGCAGACCCCAGCGTTACGATTAATGCCTTCTTCACTTCATCCAGCATTTCGATTTCTGTGGCAGTTTGCTTCCCGATCAATCCCAGAACTTTCGCATTTGATGTAGCATTGCTCTTTCTGGCAATCCAACGGGTAATTCGGGATGTAATATTCTGGTCTGTATCATTCAAGAGGTCATTCGTCATTGGCAGCCAGCCGCCGCGATCCTGGATTTCATATCCAATCCGCTCAAACTGCGGTGTGTCCATCTTCTGCAGCTCCCCGCCTTCTTCCACATCCTGGAATCCGGTCATGTCCGCTTTTTTCTCATAGGTCCGTTTTCCGCTCTTTGTAGTTACCGGCTCTACGGAGATCAGAGTCTCCAGAGAGAACTCCGCCTTTTTCCAGTCATTAATGCGGGTCTGGATGTCCTCGGGGACGATATAACCGCCATCCGGATCAGATGCCTCCCTGATCCCGCTGCTCATGGAGTTCTGCACCTGAAATTTTTTCCTTGCCGCATTGGCAAAATCCTTTACGGCATCATACTCGCCTGCTGCCTTTGCATTTCCGCCTGCCGCCTTTTCCTTCATGCTTTCCAGCGCTTTGTCATCCAGGTCTTTCAGGATATCGAATTTATCCTGGAGCTCCTGGAGCTCTTTTTTAGCAGCTTTCGCTTCTTCGATCTTCCCAGCTTCCGCCAGGTCTTTGACTTCTTTCTTTTTCTTATTGATTGAGTCTAACAGTTCCAAAAGTTCTTTGTTCATCTGCTTCTCCTTTCATAAAAACAAAGGGCTTAAACCCCATAGAGATCTAAGTCCTTTAAGATTTCATTTTTTTCGGCTTCCTTTTCGGATTTTTCCTTATCTTCCAGCCGCTTCAAGATCGTATTTACACTCTTTTCTACGGCTTTGTTGATGAGTTCTTCTGTGTCCGGCTCCCCCTCCTTCTTTTTTCTGAGATTATCGGGGGTATGCTGGTATCGGCCGAAGTAGTCGCTGGCGCAGGCCACGGCCTCCGCGCTCTCTTCTATTTCAAAATCGAAGTACTCTGTCACATCTTCTCCAACCATCCAACTCTCAGCATTCATAAGATCGTTGATCGTCTCTTCCGTGACCCCATCCTTGACCCTATTCATGTACACCTGAACAATCGCTTTCTGGCAGGAATCCAGCATATCCGCATCCTTGCGAAGCTCATCGGCATTCATAGACGCGAAAAAATAGCCGGTTGACGGCTTATGGACCATAAATGTTCCATTTTTCGGCATTACAATCCTGTCACCGGCGCACGCGATCACAGAAGCAATACTGGCCGCGATCCCATCTATGTAGGTGGTTATTCTGGCTTTACTCCGGTGGAGCATGTTGTAAATGGCAATTCCGCCGTAAACAGATCCTCCGCCGCTGTTGATATGCAGGTTGATTTCTTCCACTCCATCCAGGTTTTTCAGAAACTCCGCAATATCAGACGGGCAGGTATCATCGTCGCTCCATTTCCCCCATTCATCGGAAACAATATCTCCGAAAATATTGAGGTCAGCCGTTGTCCCTGCCTGATTTTTGATCTCCATTCTGCCCCTCTGCCGATTCTGGCTCTTGAACTGCAATACTGGCATCGTTCTCACCTCCTTTTTCCCACTGCTTTCCTACATCCGTCAAAGGAATATAATTTCCATTCACGATCAAACGGTCACCGCCTTCCGCCCAAGGAATATCCAGATACTCCCTGGCCTCATTCGGCATATAAACGCCATTATTTACCGCCTTGGTAAGGTTCTCCATCTGCGTTTTGCTGTCCGTCCTCAAAATAACTTTTTCGTTGAATTTATAGAAATAATTTTCTTCTTTTTCTTCTGGAGACAGATACTTGGCACAAATCTCTTCCTCGTAAGCCTTCAGACGGTACAGCATAGTATCCACCAAAAAAGCCAGCTGCTGCGTTTCGCTGTTCGCATAGCTGGACTTTTCATAGTTATTTATCTGATTCGGCTTGATGCCGAACGCTCCTGCAATCTGAAGAGCGCTGTACTTTTTCAGTTCAAAAAACTGGGCATCTGTCAATGTCATTTTGAGAGGCGTAAGCTGCAGGCCGATCGGGACCGGTATCACTTTTCCTGCGTTTTTGGGTCCTGATAAAGCATTGGCAAATTTATTTTCCAGCTGCTTTCTTCTGGTTTCGTCAAGATCCCCGATGTACTGCATAGCCATGGCCGCCGTCAGGCCCTGCTTATACAGATTATTCATGTAATTCTGGCTTTCTTTAGCGCCCCCGACCGTATCTGCCAGAATGCAGCTCACTGGCTGCCCTGTAATTCCATCCAGGGAATACCATGTTTTGAAGTGCATGACCTCTCCGCTCCGAAACATATACTGTTCTCCCGAATACGGATCACTGTATTGATAGTAAATGCACCCTTTCCCGCCAAAAATTCCCACATCATCCATGAGCACCGTGACATATTGGCTCTGCATGGGCCACAGATCCAGCGGCACGTATCTGCCCCCGTATCTGCTCCGTTCAAAAACTCTCCGGATCCAGATATATCCATTCCCGAAGTGTTCGCAATTCATTTCCGTGGTGCTCCACAATGTCGTGGGCGTCATATATGGGTTTGGCCGATCAGTCAGAATACGGCTTGCCGGCGTGGGATCCGCCCGGATCCTCCCTTTTCCGGTTTCTTTGTAGTACTTCAAAGGGAGTTTTCCCATGGTTTCGCTCAGCATTTTCAAGCAGGTGTAATAAGTCACCTCGCTTGTCATCTCTCTGTTTCCGCTTTTAATTCCCATCCACTCAAGCAGCTCTTCACTGTTTAAATCCACGGCCGGGCTTCTCAAGACATTCAAGGCCATCTTAATTTTACTAAGAATTTTCATAATCACCAATCACTTCCCAAGAATTTATCTATTGCTTCCGTAAAACTATCGGTAAATATGTGATACATCGCCAATTTATAGGCGCACAGTACGGCATCTACCGGGTCAATTCGCTTTGTAGTCGCATCTTTATCTATTTTAATCAGCCCGTTATTTCGCCGGATTACGGCATTGCTCATGGCAAAATTCAATACCGGGTTGTATGTATAGATAATATTTTCCGAATAAACCTGCTCCCTAAATCCCTGGGTAGACTCATTCAGCGACTTATGACTCTGAAATACTTCCTCCACGACGTATCCTTCCGCTGATAAATCCATCATCAGCTTGCTGGCGTTCGCTGGATCAAAACACAGGGTTTCAATTTTCCATCCGTTTTTCTCACAGGTCTGCAGCACATACCGCATCACTGCCCCCTGGTCTACGATAGGCGTCTCTGTCACCGTCAGAAATCCTTCTCGCTCCCAGGCATCATAGTCAACTTTGTCTTTTGCTTTTCTTTCCGCCATCTTCTCCCTGTTGGGAATAAAGGAATGCGAAAAAACAATATATTTCAGGATCCGCTTTCCGTCCTGATCGATACTGTCCGACTCATAC
>DSTFC04002__coassemble_658_pt1 | contig 44529 bp, 36 predicted proteins | sample DSTFC04002__metabat2_high_PE_043 | metagenome-assembled genome bin DSTFC04002 | reverse complement strand
AATAGTGTAAATTTGTAGATTACTGAAACAGCTATGCGTCCCTGTCTGATACCGCCAGCGTTTGAGAATAGTGTAAATTTGTAGATTACTGAAACGAATACAGGTCATTCCGACAATCTCATGGGTTTGAGAATAGTGTAAATTTGTAGATTACTGAAACCCTCATGGCTTTCATCGTGTTCAGACACTCGTTTGAGAATAGTGTAAATTTGTAGATTACTGAAACTCCCAGTATTCCTTTTGTGTATCCGGATGGTGTTTGAGAATAGTGTAAATTTGTAGATTACTGAAACAGGCAAAACTTATCACCTTCACGGCGGAGGGGTTTGAGAATAGTGTAAATTTGTAGATTACTGAAACTGTATCCTTGTTCAGGTAATACCCCTTCTTGTTTGAGAATAGTGTAAATTTGTAGATTACTGAAACCGGGCAAAGCTGCCCAACGGCCTGCATGTTTGTTTGAGAATAGTGTAAATTTGTAGATTACTGAAACCTTAATGTCGAAAGATACCAACTCATGATGTTTGAGAATAGTGTAAATTTGTAGATTACTGAAACGAGACGACACAAGAAGGAATGGCTTCTGTTGTTTGAGAATAGTGTAAATTTGTAGATTACTGAAACATTGAGGAGATCGTGGATGGAAGCAGCTGGGTTTGAGAATAGTGTAAATTTGTAGATTACTGAAACAGGTATCTGTGGAGGATATGGCGGCCTGGCGTTTGAGAATAGTGTAAATTTGTAGATTACTGAAACTTTTGCTTTCTTCCATCATGTTTCCCCCTGTTTGAGAATAGTGTAAATTTGCAGATTATTGAAGTTTAGATTCCGATATGGTTAATTCTATCAATACTTGAGAATGTCCAGATCACCGGCTCCAGATGGGAAAATGGATGATGCGGCTGGTAATGCGGCGGGAGTTTGATCTCAGCAAGAGTATTTTTTTATTCGTGATAATTACCGCATGTGTTTCCAATTTGCCGGCTTAAAAGACCCGAAGAAGGTTAACTCTCTTCCGGTCTTTCTTAAAAATCTTTTTTTATTCATTCTATACGGAACCAAATACCACATCAACAGCAGGATGATAAGCACAGCCATAAGTGTCTCTCCCCTTTTCCGCATTTTTCTTACTGCAGGCCCCGCAAACATGCTGCGGAGGCCTGATCAGATCACTGCCAGCAGCACAAAATTCAGAATAAACAGGGCAGTGGAAACCCAGAGTATGGGGTGGATGCTGCCCGCTTCTTTTTTGCAGATTTTTACAATGCAGTAGGCGATAAAACCGAAAGCTATTCCGTAGGAGATGCTGTAGCACAGCGCCATAAACAGGCCGGCGAAGAAAGCGGGGACCGCCTCCTCAAAATCTTCCCACCGGATTTCCTGGAAAGCGGAGGTCATCATAATGCCCACTGCCACCAGAGCCGGAGCTGTGGCTGCGGAAGGAACCGCGCTGACAAAAGCGGCCAGGAAGGCGCTGAGGGCAAAACAGATGGAGACCACCACGCTGGTAAGGCCGGTACGGCCTCCTGCCTCAATGCCGGCAGCGCTCTCCACAAACGTGGTGGTGTTGGAGGTGCCGAAAATGGAGCCGATGGAGGTGGCGATGGAGTCGGCAAACAGAGCCTTGTCCATCTTGGAGCGGAAGCCGGAACCGGAGAACATGGCTTTTTCATCCTCCTCGCTGAAAATACCGCTGCGCCGTCCCGTTCCGATAAAACCGCCGATGGTATCAAAGGTGTCGGAAATACTCAGGGAGAAAATGGTAATCAGCACCAGGGGGAGCTTAGTCATATCCTGGAACAGAGAGGGAAGCCCCTGGGAAGTAAAGATTACTCCGAAGGTAGAGGGCAGGGCGGCACAGGCCTCTGTAAAGCTGACAGAACTGCCGGCGGTGGTGACGCCCATGGGGATTCCCAGTAGGGTTGTAAGGATGATGCCGATGAGGATAGCGCCCCGCACGCGGCAGATCAGCAGAATGACCGTCAGTACCAGCCCGATCAGAAACAGCCAGAAAGAAGGCCGGTTCAGAGCGGGGATGGCGGGAATGCCGGATTCAAAGCTGATAATTCCCACATTCAGAAGACCGATGTAGGCTACGAACACGCCGATGCCGCCGCCGATGGCATTCTGCAGGCTGACGGGAATAGATTTAATGATATATTTCCGCAGCTTTGTCACGGTAATCAGGATATTGATCAGGCCGCAGAGGAACACCATGGAAAGAGCCTGCTGCCAGGTAAAGCCCAGAGCAAAGCACACCGTGTACACAAAGAAAGCGTTTAGTCCCATGCCGGGAGCCTGGGCATAGGGCACGTTGGCAAACAGGCCCATGACCAGGGTGCCGATAATCGAGGCGATGATGGTGGCCAGAAAAACAGCGCCCCATTCCATTCCGGCCGCGCTCAGCACAGTGGGATTTACGACAATGATATAGGCCATGGTAAAAAAGGTGGTGATTCCTGCCATGATTTCCGTAGAAACCTTTGTTCCGTTTTCCTTCAGCTTAAAAAAGTGATCCATGCTGTGATTCTCCTCGCAAAAGAATATTTTATGCATAATTATTTTAATGTTTTTGGGACAACGGTGTCAATTCCTATATTTCAGTCAGTCTATGTTTCCTGTTCCGGCAGGCCGAACACGGGCGGCAGAGGAAAAACAGAGCAAACTTAAGAATTTCTGCTGTTTACATATGAGGGGGAAAATATTATACTTTAGATGAATTGTCAGAACAAACAAAGCAAGTTTACAGCAGAAACAGGAATGACATTTCTGAAGTAATAGATGGAAATCAAGCAGGGGAATAGGAGGAAATACCATGAAAAACAGATCCCGCAGATGGCTTGCGGTTTTGCTGGCGGCGTCCATGGCGCTGGGGCAGGGGAGCGTCAGCGCGTTCGCAGAAGGGGAAACACAGGCAGCCGCCGCGGAAGCGCCTGTGACGGAAGCACCGGTCACGGAAGCGCCCGTGACAGAGCCGCCCACCGAGCCCCCAACGGAACCCCCGACAGAGCCGCCCACCGAACCTCCCACGGAGGCCCCCACAGAGCCGCCTACCGAGGCGCCGACAGAAGCGCCGGCTACGGAAGCGCCGGTCACGGAGGCGCCGTCAGAGACAACCGGGCAGACAGAGGCCCAGGACACAGATCCGGATGGGCTGATTGAGCCGGAGGTTCCCCAGACAGAAACCGTCCAGACGGAGACGGAAACGTCTGCTCAGACAGAGGCCTCCACGGAAACGCCGACAGAAGAAACGAGCGAAAAACAGACAGAAACGAAGACGGAAACAGAGGCCGCGACGGATACCTTTACCTATACCGGCAGCGGCATGAAGATAACGGTAAAGCTGGAGAAGGAGCTGCCGCAGAGCACAGAGTTTACGGTAAAAACCGTGACGGAGAAGGATTCTCCGAAGCAGTGGAAACAGGCCGTAAAGCAGATTGAAAACGTGACGAATGAGGGACACCGGGAACTTGCCAGAGCCAGATTTTATCAGCTTGTTTTCCTGGCGGACGGAGAAGAAGTGACGCCGGAGGGCGCCATGGATCTGCAGATTTCTTTTGATAAAGGACTGGGACTGGGGCTGCAGGAATATGCCCAGGCAGAAGCGGGCCTTTTCGCTGTGGGGGAGGACAGTGCGGAGAAAATCGCCGAACTGCCCCTGAATGGCCAGCTTAATGTGACGGAGGCATCCGGACAGCTGAAGGGTACTCTGCTGTTTGCGGCGGCAGGCGTGCAGAACCGGCAAAATGACGGCGAGGCCGTTACGGTGAACGGGCTGAAACAGGGACTGGGAGAAGCGCTGGATTACAGCGTGGTGGCCCGGGATTACGCGGGAGACGAGACCGAGGACGTTGCGGCGGAAAATCTTTCATCGCCTGACACAGAGGAAGAGACAGACACAGAGGACGAAACGGCAGAGGAGCCCCAGGCAGCTTCCATACTGGAGGGAGTAGACCAATACGCCCTGAAGCTGGCAAACGGGAAAAGCTCAGGCCATGTAACCGTGGTCAACCTTTACGCGGAAGAGGACGGGACAGTGGAGGACGAGCCGCTGGATAAAGTGCTCTCCAACGGCAGCATTGATGTGTCAGAAGACACGGTGGTGGTAAATGTGATTGCCGCCTATGCAGATCAGGATCTGACGCTGAACGCCTATCCCGCGGTATACCAAAACCAGAATGTATCCGGAGATTATACGCCCTACGCCGGCCGGATCGTCTACAATCTGGCGGCAGAGGAAAATGGCGCATATGTACCTTATACCGGCACCGCCGCGGTAGACGGATCGGGAACGGGAACCTATCTGGCGGCCAGCGGTACTCTGGACGTGACCGGCGGGCTTACGGGGGCTGCCTACGGAGACACGGTGCGGGCCGGAAACCTGGAGATGGCCGTTGTAGGAGCGGAAGAGACGGAGGAAGAAACCGAGACAGAGACCGAAACCGAAACCGAGACCGAAACGGAGACGGAGTCTGAGACAGAAGAAGCGGGCGAAACGCTGACAGAGGGAGAAACGGAGGCGGAGACTGAAATCGAAACCGAGACGGAAGAGGTGACGGAAGCGGAAACAGGGACCGAGACAGAAGGACTGACAGAGAGTGAGCCGGAGACCGAAGCAGAAAGTGAAACCGAAGCGGAAGCCGTGACGGAAGCAGAGTCGGAGACAGAGGGTGAGACAGAGACCGAAACTGAAACGGAAGGGCTCATTGAGGAGACGGAGGTGGAAACCGAGGCTGATATATTGCTGCAGACTCTTGAAACTGAAACGGAACAGGAAATTGACAAAATGGCAGAGGAAGTTAGCTTTAATCCGGTTTATGTAAAGAAGGTAAATGAAGAAGGCGCTGACTTGTCAGGGACCAGATTGTCATTGATAGCAACGGAAAATATTATCCCCAAGACAGATGTGACGATAAATAATGGGAAGGAAGCCGGGAAAGAGATTACATTTAAAGCCGGGGATATTGCTTATGAAAAAGGGGAGGTTATTTACACTTGGTATACGACTCCCGAGCAGCCAGAAACCAACATTTCACCCTATCTGATTTTAGGGGGAAAGTATCAGGTGCGTGAAGATACAGAGTTGGAAGGATATAAAGTGGCTGATCCCGTTGATTTCTCAGTTACAGAAAAAGGAGAGATTTTGGGGACAGACGGGAAAGAAATTGAAAACCGTACAATTATTATAATAAACGAACTTTCAGAACCGGAATATCAGGGACTGACTATAGGATTTGCCGTATTAGATACAGACCTGGCAGCAGAAAATGTCGATTTTTCATCGGCAGAATTAAAGTATGTGGAGGACGCAAAGTTTATTATAAAAGATCAGAATGGAAATATACTAAAGGATGAAAATGAAATTCCTTATATTTTCTATTCGGATAAAGCAGTTGTATACCAAAGCCTTTCACCTGATTTATACCAGGTATTAACGGAAGGAATGGAGAATGGAAGCAGCAAAACCATTACTTTATCTGAGTTAAATGCCCCGGAAGGTTATACATATGTTGGCTATTCGGAGATCGCAATCAAACTTAATAAAGACAAAGATGGAATCTTTACTCTGGAAATAGATCCGGAAAAATCTAAGGATGGAATTGCTGTTTTCAGAAATATAGAAATTGATAAAACTGCAACGGGTATTATTAATGTAGATAAATATTTTTATCTGGATCAAAATGGTATAATAGAGAATCTATATGCTCGAGGAAGAGCGCAGACGGTATATACGGCTTTGTTTAGCGACGAAGAAAAAACCAACAGAATTAGTGATGTAAAGGCTATTACCGTAAATTCTTCATCATACCATTCTTCCAGCAGATATCCGGACAGATATGGTGCCAGCGCACAGTTCGAGAATTTGATCAGCGGAACATATTACGTGGGAGAAACAGATCAATACGGTAATGTGCTGGGTGAAGATGAAGATTTCCGGATAATTTATGAAAAAGATAAAGTAGTGCTGGATACAGAGACAGGGATCGGGATTTCTATTAAAAACGTTAAAATTAATAACTATTACGATGAGGTCTTGACAGGGTTTGGACTTTCGGCAGTGGCAACTGTAAAGATAAAAGTAGATGTGCGAGATGCGGCTGGAAATCTTATGGATTATACAGGAACATTGTATCTGGGAATTTTTAACTCAGACGGCAGTACACTGCATAAACAGGAAAAAGTCGTATTTAATAGCGAAGCCTCAAAAACAATTACGGTTTCTCTGAATGTATTTACTTCTTCGCGAACGCCCATACAGATAAAATTTACTGACCAAAACGGCAATGTGCTTTCATCCGATAATTACAAAATATTATCTGTTATGCCGGACGAAGATGTAATAACCATTCGGGACGGAAGCGATAATCCTCAGATAACAGCAACTTATCAAATACTGGCCTCCGCTGAGACCGAGACGGAAACCGAAACAGAAGATCCGAACACGGGGAAAGCCAGACTGCGGCTCACTAAAAAGGTGGCGTATAAAGATACCGCCATCCGGGTAAATTCGGTTTATTACATCGGCATCTTTGACGATCCGGAGCTGACCAAGCTGCGCTATTCCAGAGCCATGGTGCTCAATGACGCCAGTGAACTGACCGCCAGCCTTCTGGTAAACCTGGATAAGACGGAGACCGGGGAGGTTACCTTCTATTTTGCCGAGGTGGACGAAGAAGGAAATCTGCTGGAGAGCGGAAAGGACTTTGGGTATGACATTGAGCTGAATCAAGATTCGGTTACCCTCAACAGTGAAAACATGGAGGACGAAATTATCGTCACCAATAACGTGGTGGAGGGAAGCGATGTGGCAGCGGCCCTGACGGATCCCTATTCCGGGTTCGCGGGAGACGACGCGGCCCTGGCAACGGCCCAGAACCTGGCCGCTTCAGCCAACAGCTCCGACAAAGCCCAGACCGGAGACGACAGCCCCCTTCTGCCTCTGGTGGGATTGATGGGCGGCTGCGCCGCCGCGATTGTCCTTCTGGCAGCGGTGCTGATCCGAAAGCGCAGATACAGAGGATAAAATTTTAAAGAAAAAGGGAATGTTGCAAAAAGATTTCATTGCTTCCGGGACATCCGGTGTTCACCTTGTCCTATCGACATCTGTCCGCAGCAAGCGGAATATTCCGCCTGCTGCGGAACATCTGTCTCGGACATGTGTACACCTGGATGTCCCGGAAGCATATGTACTCTTTTTTGTAACCTTCCCTCACATTTATGGCAGAACGAGGGTGCTGCTTCATCATGAAATTCATGATAAAGCAGCACCCTCGTTCTATGTTAAATCTCTGCAGACCGTTTATCCTCTCCGGAACCGGCTTAAAAATTCGCCGGTCAGGTGATTCTGGGGATTTTCAAAAATCTGCTGAGGCGTTCCCTGCTCGGCGATTACGCCGTCCGCCATGAATACCACCCGGTTGGACACGTCCCTGGCAAAAGCCATCTCATGGGTTACAATGATCATGGTCATGCCCTCTTTGGCCAGGTTGCGGATAACCTCCAGCACTTCCCCTACCATCTGGGGATCCAGAGCGGAGGTGGGCTCGTCAAAGAGCAGAAGCTCCGGTTCCATAGCCAGAGCCCGGGCGATGGCCACGCGCTGCTTCTGGCCGCCGGAGAGCTGGCGGGGCTTTGCGTTGATATAGGGAGCCATTCCAACTTTGTCCAGGAAGCGGAGCGCGGTTTTTCTGGCTTCTTCCTCGCTGCGCTTCAGCACCTTGATCTGTCCCACCATGCAGTTTTTCAGCACGTTCATGTTGTTGAACAGGTTAAAACTCTGAAATACCATGCCCACATGGGCCCGGTAGGCGGGAGCGTTGACCTTGGTTCCGGTAATGTCTTTTCCGTGGTAGAGCACCTCGCCGGAGGTAGGTGTTTCCAGCAGGTTCAGGCAGCGCAGAAGCGTAGATTTTCCGGAGCCGGAGGCGCCGATGATGCAGGTCACATCCCCGGTGCTGACGGAGAAGTCGATGTCCCGCAAAACCACGTTGGTGCCGAAGGTCTTGCTGAGATGATGGATGTCAAGAATAATCTCACTCATGATTTCGTCTCCTCCTTTTTGTCCGGATACTTAAACATGCCGCTGGTGTAGGCCAGGGTATCGGTGGTGGCCAGATCGAAATTGTCCGGACCGTCCAGTTTGCCCTCAAAATGCCGCAGGATCCGGGAGCAGGTGAAGGTCATCACAAAGTAGATCACCATGGCGATGGTGAACGCCTCAAAGTAGGTGTAATAGGCGCCGGCTACTCCCTTGGTGGTGTAGAACAGTTCTACTACGCCGATGATAGAAAGCACGCAGGTATCCTTGATATTAATGATCAGGTTGTTTCCGATCTGAGGCATAATATTGCGCAGCGCCTGAGGCAGGATGACAGAGGTCATGGTCTGATAGTGGGTCATGCCGATGGCCATGGCGCCCTCCGTCTGTCCCGGATCAATGGAAAGAATTCCGCCCCGGACCGTCTCGGCCATATAGGCGCCGGTGTTGATGGACACGATAAAGATGGCGGCAAACCACATGGACATATGGATATTAAACAGGGACATGGATCCGTAATAGATCAGCATGGCCTGGGCCATCATGGGGGTGCCCCGGAAGATTTCCACATAAGCGTTCAGAATAAACTTAATGACTGCCATCAGGATTTTCTTGATGGGATTGTCCGTTTTAGCCACAGGGATGGTCTGGATGATTCCCACGGCAAAGCCGATGATACATCCGATGGCCGTGCCGGCCAGGGCAATCAGCAGAGACAGGCCGGCGCCTTTTAAAAAGGACACGCCGTAGCTCTGCAGGATAAAAATAATTCTTCCGCCAAACGAAGCGGGCAGCATAACAGTCAACTCCTTTTCTGGTTAAAAGAGAGCTGCCGCTGGACAAAAAACCAAAGAAATTTTCCACGGCAGCTCTATGGGTCGTAAGGGATTATTCGGACAGGGGCTGAACAGAAATAGCCTCGTCCATCATGGTATTAAAGTCTTCCACGGTCATCTCGGACAGCACGCCGTTGATGGCGTCCAGAAGCTCGGTATTTCCCTTCTGAAGAGAAATGCCGATATTGATCTCTTCCTCGGACACTTCAAAGTCATCATCCGTTCCCGCGAAATCCAGAAGCTTCAGATCGGGATCGGAAGCGCAGGCAGCGGTTCCGGTGGGCATATCCGTCACCACCAGGTCACAGCCGCCGGATTTCAGCACCATGGTCATGGCAGGGGCGGATTCCTGGGCGGGCAGAATGTTGGCGTCAGGGATCTGGGGCAGACAGGTGTCGTACCAGATGGTATTCTGCTGGGAAGTGCAGGTGGCGCCGGCCAGATCAGATACTCCCGCGGCTTCCGCGTAAGGGCTGTCCTGACGGACCAGAGTAATAATGGTTGCATAATAATAAGGCTCTGTAAAATCTACAGACTGAAGACGCTCGGAAGTGATGGACTGTCCGGCGATGACACAGTCAACGGTGCCGGACTGAACGGCAGGTACCAGAGAATCCCAGTCCAGTTTTACGATCTCCAGATTGTACCCCAGTTCTTCCGCGATGTGTTTGGCCATCATGACGTCATAGCCGTAGGCGTAATCGGAGCTGCCGGAAATGGGAACGGCTCCGTTGGAATCGTCGGGCTGCGTCCAGTTGTAGGGCGCATAGCTGCACTCCATGGCAACTTTCAGAGTTTTCTCCTCTTCCGCTGAGGCAGTGACGGCCATGGACAGGGCCAGGGCGCCGGTCAGAGCCATACTGAACAGTTTCAGTGCTTTGCTTTTCATACTCAATACCTCCTCATTTGATTAAAAAAGGCGCAATAAGGCGAGCTACGCCTCTTTGCGCTCTCTGATGAATAATTATAAAAAAAGAATTTTCCAAAGTCAATCTTTTTGCTTAAAATTTGTTGCCAATCCGCCTAAAAACAGGTATAATGTGACATAGCAGAAAGCGCGGGTCGCTTTCAGCAGCGCCTGCGGAGCGGATTCCGGAGGCATTGCACAGTTTCCACAAAGAAAGGAAGGAAAATAAAATGGCATTAGTTACCACAACTGAAATGTTCAAAAAGGCTTATGACGGCGGATACGCTATCGGCGCATTCAACGTAAACAACATGGAGATCGTTCAGGCTATCACAGAGGCAGCCGGCGAGCTGAATTCCCCGGTGATTCTTCAGGTATCTGCCGGAGCCAGAAAGTATGCCAACCATACTTATCTGACCAAGCTGGTAGAGGCCGCTATCATTGAGAACCCCAACATCCCCATCGCTCTGCATCTGGATCACGGCGCAGACTTTGAAATCTGCAAATCCTGCATCGACGGCGGATTCACTTCCGTTATGATCGACGGTTCCAAGTATCCGTTCCAGGAGAATATCGAGCTGACCAGAAAGGTTGTTGAGTATGCCCATGCACACGGCGTTGTTGTAGAGGCTGAGCTTGGAAAACTGGCCGGTATCGAGGATGACGTAAACGTATCCGCTGAGGATTCTTCCTACACCCAGCCGGATGAGGTAGAGGAGTTCGTAACCAAGACCGGTGTTGACTCTCTGGCAATCGCCATCGGAACCAGCCATGGCGCTTACAAATTCAAACCCGGCACAAAGCCCCAGCTTCGTTTCGATATTCTTCATGAGATCGAGCAGAGAATCCCCGGATTCCCCATCGTTCTTCATGGCGCATCCTCCGTTCCGCAGGAGTATGTAAAGATCATCAACGAGCACGGCGGAGCTCTGAAGGATGCCATCGGCGTTCCCGAGGATCAGCTGCGTGAAGCTGCAAGATCTGCAGTGTGCAAGATCAACATCGACTCCGACCTTCGTCTGGGCCTGACCGCAGGCGTTCGCGAGGTTCTGAGCGAGCATCCGGATTACTTCGATCCCAGACAGTACCTGACCGTTGGCCGTGCCAATGTAAAGGCTGTTGTTGCTCACAAGATTAAAGAGGTTCTGGGCAGCGAGGGCAAGGCCTGATTGCCTGTCTGACAAAACAGAATAAGAAATAGGAAGAAGATGCCCTTCAGATCATGAAATTCATGAGGAAGCGGCATCTTCTTTTTACGCCGGCGCGCTCTTGCGGGAAAGCTGCTTTTATGCTATGATAGCATCGGTGTGCAAGGGGCGTATTGCCCCTTGCACACCGACGCTAGGTTCTGACTTTCCCAAAAGGGGAGGAAGAACAGGACGGAAAACCATAGTTTATATAAGAAAAGATAAAGGAGCGGAAATGGGAAACGTAGCGATTATGACGGACAGCAACAGCGGCATTACCCAGAGCCTGGCAAAGGAACTGGGAATCTATGTGCTGCCGATGCCCTTCTATATTGACGGGCAGCTGTATTATGAAGACATTACCCTGAGCCAGGAGGAATTTTACCACAAGCTGGAGCACGACGCGGAGATTTCCACCTCCATGCCGGCCACAGGCGATGTGATGGATATGTGGGATAAACTGCTGAAGGATTACGATGAGGTCGTACATATTCCTATGTCCAGCGGACTTTCCAGCTCCTGCGCGGCGGCCACGGCTCTGGCGGAGGAGTACGGCGGAAGAGTGCATGTGGTGGATAACCAGCGTATCTCCGTAACGCTGCGCCAGTCCGCGGAGGAAGCCAAAATCCTGGCAGATAAAGGCTGGGACGGAAAACAGATCAAGGATTATTTGGAAAAAACGAAAAAGGATTCTTCCATTTATATTACACTGGAAACGCTGAAGTACCTGAAAAAGGGCGGCCGGATCACCCCGGCGGCGGCAGCCCTGGGAACGCTGCTGAAGCTGAAGCCAGTCCTGCAGATTCAGGGCGAGAAACTGGATGCCTATGCCAAGTGCAGAACGCTGAAGGCAGCCAAGACTACCATGCTGGACGCGGTTGCCAGCGATCTGAAAAACCGTTTCCATATGGAAGACCATCCGGAGGATGTCCGCATTGACATTGCCTACACCTGTGACCTGGAGGCGGCGGCTGCCTGGAGGGATGAGGTACAGCAGGTATATCCGAAAAACAAGATTGTGATGGATCCTCTGTCCCTCAGCGTATCCTGCCACATCGGACCGGGAGCGATCGCGGTGACCTGCACGAAAACGCTGCCAAAGGATATTTAAAAACGAAGCCCTTTGAGGCGGGCCTGTTTGAAACAGGGCTCTGCCTGAAAGGGCTTTTTCGCTTCCGGTCCGCCTACGCGGCCCACTGCAGATAATCCGGGTCCGTCAGATAATGTTTCAGCACAGTGAAGCTGCAGGGACCGATGGCAAGCACTCTGGCGTGATACTCTTTCAGGGAAAACTGATCCTGCAGCTGCTCTTCCAGATACTCCCCCAGGTCCAGAAAATTCAGATACCCCACATAATATTTCAGGTAGTTGGCGGGAGCCTCCACAATGTTGGTATAGAGGGCGTCGGAAGCTTCCTGCCCGATACCGAATTTGGCCAGAAATTCCGCCACCTGATTTCGGGTGTAGCCCCGGTAATGGATGCCGATGTCCAGGAAAGAGGCCAGCCCCAGCATCAGGGAGCGGTCTTTCTGGTAGATGGCCGCCAGAGTGGTATTTTCTGTCCAGGTGGAATAGGCGTACATTTCCACATAGGTCGCCCATCCCTCGGTATAACCGCCGTAATTCAGAATACTGCGCAGCGGTTCATCGCTGTTTTCCTCAAACAGAACCGTCTGGTAAAGATGGCCGGGATAGCCTTCGTGGGCCAGAGTGGTATAAAGCTCCAGGGCATTATAATCGCTGGCCGGATTGATGTAAATGACATTGCGGTCCGTATCGTCGATGGCGGGAGTCAGATAAAAGGCCGGGCTCAGATAATCCTGGAGGGAATCGTGCACATACTTAATCTGGCAGGAAACCTGGGGAGCTTCCGGAAAATCCCGGGTGATCATCTGTTGGAGACTGCTTATAATTTCCGCCGGTTCCTGTGATTCGTATTCATCCAGCGAGATGGAGGTAAGGCCGTGGTCGGAAGACAGAAGTGTCTGCACCTCCCCGGAAACCTGTACGATCTCCTGCCGGATCCGTTCTTCGATAGCCTCAATGCCGGAATCGTCCCCGGTCGTGCTTTTCACCAGCCAGGCATAGTACTCTTTTCCCTGGGGAAGATAGTACAGTCCCCCGGTATTTTTGCCGCTGCCCAGCAGGTTGGCCAGTTCTTTCATCAGGTTTTCATAGGCAGGCATCACATAGGCGTTCAGGATATCCTGATTCTGCTGTTTGTAGGAAATTTTTTCGTCTATGGTCAGATTGGAAAAGGAATCAATCTGCTGATCGAAAAGCTGCCGGAGATAATTGTCATCCTTGCTGGACAGGAAGGCGTCGCACTGCCGGAGAATATTGCTGACGCTGGCATCGCTCATAAACAGGCCGGCCTGGGCCTTCTCTTTTTCAAAATCAATAATGGACTGAAAGTATTCCGGTATGGCAGTCAGAAGCTGCAGATAGGTTTCGATATCCCCTTTTGTCCGGAACGGATATTCCGCCAGGAGAACCGGCAGCTGGGCCTGAATGCCCAGGGTGGGGCTTAACGGCTCATCGTAGAGGTAAAAAGCAGTTCCTTCCAGTCTGGTGCGCAGGTAATCCCGCAGCACGTCATAGGTGAGCCGGTTCTGGGGGGAAAGTTCTTCCCGGGAGAATCCCTCCAGAGCGGACAGGCAGTTTTCGGCCTGCATAGAGGAGGCTTCCCAGGCGGACTGCTCCATGGTTCCCAGCGAGATCCGGGTGCTGTCGATCCCGTAGGCGGCGGGATCTGCCAGCGTATAATGAAGATTCAGGGTGTTGGCCCCCACTTCCTGGCAGAACAGCTGCCGGGTAAAGGACCGGAAACGCTGATCTTCTGTGCGGGGGGCGGACAGGAACCATACGCCGGCGGCCCCAAGCAGAAGGAGGGGGATGGAGGCCGGAATAAGAAATTTCCAAAGAGATCCGGTTTTCTTCCGGCTCCAAAAAGACTTTCCGTGTCTGAATAGATCGTTCAAGCGATGTATCTCCCTGTGAGAGCCTTACCATATCTTATTCAGCGGCAGGAAAAAGAAGAACCGGCAGAAGAGAAAGATCTTGACAGAAAAACCGCGGTGTGTTAGCGTTAGGTATATGCAAAACCCTGTGAAGAAAAGAGTAAGTTCTCATGGAACGCTACAGAGAAATCCCGGGTGCTGAGAGGGATGCGCAAAGCGAGGACTGAAGATGGTTTTGGAGGGGAACGTCTGAGCGGAATGAAACGATCCGTTAGGGCGCGACAGGTTCCGCCTGTTACAGCGGAAGGGTACGCAAAGCGGATGCCGGAGGAAAGAAGCCGGATACGTAAGCGGACCTGATGAGGCCCCTGCCGCGAGGCATGGGTGAAGAGAAGTGGTAACACGGGAGAACCGTCTTCTGATAAAAAAGTCAGAAGACTTTTTTTATGCAATTTATTCAGTGAGAGAGGAGACAAGAACTGCTATGGAAAAGAAAAAATTTTATATGACAACAGCCATTGCCTACGCTTCCGGCAAACCCCATATCGGAAATACCTATGAGATTGTGCTGGCTGACAGTATCGCCCGGTTTAAGAGGGCCCAGGGGTACGATGTGTTCTTTCAGACAGGTACGGATGAGCATGGCCAGAAGATCGAGCTGAAGGCGGAGGAGGCGGGAGTGACGCCCAAGGAGTTTGTGGACTCCGCTGCCGGTGAGATCAAGCGGATCTGGGATCTGATGAATACCTCCTACGATAAATTTATCCGCACGACCGACGACTACCATGAAAAAGTGGTGCAGAAGATCTTTAAAAAGCTGTATGACCAGGGAGACATTTATAAAGGCTACTATGAAGGCCTGTACTGTACGCCCTGCGAATCCTTTTTCACCGAATCCCAGCTGGTGGACGGCAAATGTCCGGACTGCGGCCGTCCTGTGACGCCGGCCAGGGAGGAGGCTTATTTCTTCAGAATGAGCAAGTACGCGGACCGGCTGATTGAGCATATCAACACCCATCCGGAATTTATTCAGCCCGTCTCCAGAAAGAATGAGATGATGAACAACTTCCTGCTGCCGGGCCTGCAGGACCTGTGCGTATCCAGAACCTCCTTCTCCTGGGGAATTCCGGTGGATTTTGATCCCAAACATGTGATTTATGTGTGGCTGGACGCCCTGACCAACTATATTACCGGAATCGGCTACAAATGCGATGAGGATTCCACGGAGCAGTTCCGGAAGGAATGGCCGGCGGACCTGCATCTGATCGGAAAAGACATTATCCGCTTCCACACCATCTACTGGCCCATCTTCCTGATGGCCCTGGATCTTCCTCTGCCCAGGCAGATATTCGGCCATCCCTGGCTGCTGCAGGGCGAGGGAAAGATGAGCAAGTCCAAGGGAAATGTGCTGTACGCCGATGAGCTGGCGGATTTCTTCGGGGTGGACGCGGTGCGCTACTTTGTGCTCCACGAGATGCCCTTTGAGAACGACGGCGTGATTTCCTGGGAGCTGATGGTGGAGCGGCTGAACTCAGACCTGGCCAACACCCTGGGCAATCTGGTAAACCGCACCATCTCCATGAGCAACAAGTATTTTGGCGGAGAAGTAAGAAGCACCGGCGCTGCGGAGCCGGTGGATGAAGACCTGAAGAGCGTGGTGCTGGCGGCTCCGGGAAAAGCGGCGGCCAAGATGGACGACCTGCGGGTGGCGGACGCCATCACGGAGATTTTCACCCTCTTCAAACGGTGCAACAAATACATCGATGAAACTATGCCCTGGGCCCTGGCAAAGGACGAGGCGAAAAAGGACCGGCTGGCAGAGGTGCTCTATAACCTGGTGGAGAGCATCGCCATCGGGGCGGAACTGCTGGAGTCCTTTATGCCGGAGACCTCTGAGAAGATTCTCTCCCAGTTAAACGCCGAAAAGAGAGGGCTGGAGCAGATGGACCGCTTCGGACTGTATCCTTCCGGGAACCATGTGACGGACAAACCCCAGATCCTCTTTGCCAGACTGGACTTGAAAGAAGTGATGGAGCGGGTGGAACAGCTGCATCCCGCAAAACCCCAGGAGGAAGAAAAGAAGGAAGAGGAGCAGCCGGTGATCGATAGGGAGCCCAAGCCGGAGATTACCTTTGAAGATTTTGAGAAGATGCAGTTCCAGGTGGGAGAAATCATCGCCTGCGAGGAAGTGAAAAAATCCAAAAAGCTGCTCTGTTCCCAGGTAAAGATCGGCAGTCAGGTAAAACAGATCGTGTCCGGCATTAAGGGCCATTATACCGCCCAGGAGATGGTGGGCAAGAAGGTGATGGTGCTGGTGAACTTAAAGCCTGCCAAGCTGGCGGGGGTGCTCTCCGAGGGCATGCTGCTGTGCGCGGAAGATGAAAAGGGAGAGCTGGCCCTGATGACGCCGGAGAAGCCCATGCCTGCAGGCGCGGAAATCTGCTGATGCCGGCAGGATCGGACGGAGAGAACAGGATGAAACTGAAAATATTTGATACCCACGCCCACTATGATGACCGGGCTTTTGACGGGGACCGGGATGAGGTGCTCGGTTCCCTGCCGGAAAAGGGCGTGGCGTATGTAGTTAATGTGGGAGCCTCCCTGGAGGGCGTGAAGGCTGCGGCCGCTCTGGCGGACCGGTATTCCTTCCTTTACAGCGCGGCGGGCATCCATCCGGATGACGCAGGCTGCATGAACGGGGATGTGATGGCGTTTCTGGAAGAAATGTGCCGCCGGGAAAAGACGGTGGCGGTGGGAGAGATCGGACTGGACTACCACTGGAACCGGGAAACTCACGAAGTGCAGAAGCGCTGGTTTGCCGAGCAGCTGCATCTGGCTAAAGAAATGGATCTTCCCGTGAATATCCACAGCAGGGACGCGGCGGCGGATACCTTTCAGGTGGTAAAGGAGGAGCACGGGGGAGCCACCGGCGGGGTGATCCACTGCTATTCCGGATCCGCGGAAATGGCCGGAGAGTATGTGCGCATGGGCTATTACCTGGGGATCGGGGGCGTGGTGACCTTTAAAAACGCCAGGGTGCTGAAGCAGGTGGTAAAAGAGATCCCGCTGGAGCATCTGGTGACGGAGACGGACTGCCCCTATCTGGCGCCCGAGCCGTTCCGCGGGAAAAGAAATACCTCCGCCAACCTGGCGTATGTGGTCCGGGCCATTGCGGAGATTAAAGAAGAAGATCCGGAAAAAACAGGGGAGATCCTGTTTGAGAATGCCAGAAGGCTGTATCGGATATAGGAGGGCTGTATGGAAAAATTGTCAAACCCTCAGAAAACGATTGAAACCATAAAAAAATATGAGTTTGCTTTTCAGAAAAAGTTCGGGCAGAATTTCCTGATCGACGGCCATGTGCTGGATAAAATCATTGCCGCGGCTGAGGTGACGAAGGAAGACTGCGTGGTGGAGATCGGGCCGGGGATCGGTACCCTGACCCAGTATCTGGCGGAGGCTGCCCGGAACGTGATAGCGATTGAGATCGATAAGATGCTGATCCCCATTCTGCAGGAGACCCTGGCGGATTACGACAATGTGACGGTGATCCATCAGGATGTGCTGAAGACGGATCTGCGGGAGCTGGTGCGGGAGCACAATGAAGGCCGCCCGGTGAAGGTGGTGGCAAATCTTCCCTATTATATAACCACCCCTATTATTATGAATCTGTTTGAGGGCCGGCTGCCGGTGTCGTCGGTGACGGTGATGGTGCAGAAGGAAGTGGCCCAGCGGATGCAGGCGGGACCCGGAACCAAAGATTACGGCGCCCTGTCCCTGGCCGTGCAGTATTTTGCCGTGCCTTATATTGCCGCCAACGTGCCTCCCAACTGCTTTATGCCAAGGCCCCGGGTAGGCAGCGCGGTGATCCGCCTGACCCGCCATGAGAAACCGCCGGTGGAGGTGGACGATGAGCAGGCTATGTTTCAGATTATAAGGGCTTCCTTTAACCAGAGAAGGAAAACCCTGGTAAACAGTCTCCACAATTCCCCTCAGATTTCCAAAACCAAGGAGGAGATACTGCGGGCCCTGGAGCAGATGGGACTGTCCCAGACGGTGCGGGGAGAAGCCCTGACCCTGGAGCAGTTTGCCGCCCTGACCGATCTTCTCTGCGGGCGGGAGTGAGCAAAAAGACAAAGGAGAACGAGGTATGTCCCAGGAAATCCGTTTTACCTATCCCTCGGCGGACAGGATAACAGATATACAGGCGATGATGTGGATTCCAGACGGTAAAATCCGGGGGATTCTGCAGATTTCCCACGGGATGCTGGAGTTTGTGGAACGGTACGGGGAATTTGCCCGGTTTTTAAACCGGCACGGCATCCTGACAGTGGGAAACGACCACCTGGGCCACGGCGGATCCGTGCGCTCAGAAGCTTACTATGGATACTTCGCGGAGAAAAACGGGAATAAGATTCTGCTGTCCGATATGCGGGAGCTGCAGCGGATGACCCAGGAGAAATATCCGGACCTGCCCTATTTCCTGCTGGGCCACAGCATGGGCTCCTTCCTGGCAAGACAGTACCTGTGCCAGTATGGAACTTATCTGGACGGAGCCATTATCTGCGGTACGGCCTGGCATTCCGGACTGGAGGCCCGGGCAGGCATGCTGCTGTGCCGCCTGATTGCCCGGGGCAAGGGCTGGCGGTACCGCAGCCGCCTGGTAAACCGGCTGGCCATCGGCAGCTTTAACCGGAAATTCCATCCGGCCCGCACGCCCATGGACTGGCTGTCCAGGGATGAGGAAGCGGTGGACCGGTACAGGAGCGACCCCAGAACCCAGTTTGTTTTTACCGTGAACGCCTACGAGCAGATGTTCGCAGGCCTGAAATACCTGAGCGACTCTAAAAATCTGGCCCGTATGCCCAAAGATCTGCCGGTGCTGTTTGCGGCCGGCGAGGAGGATCCGGTGGGAAATTTCGGGCTGGGCGTGAAAAAGACGGCGGTGGCCTTTCGCGCCGCCGGCATGAAAAATGTGGCCTGCCGCCTCTATCCCAACGACCGGCATGAGATATTAAATGAGCGGAACCGGCGGGAGGTTTATCAGGATATGCTGGGCTGGATGGAGAACACGGGAGCTCTGAAGGAGTAAAGGAGGAAACGGTAATGGGGGAATTTTTCAGTATGGACGGAAGCGTATTCCGCTTTCTGTCAAAGGTGGCGGACCTGATGGTGCTAAACCTGCTGTTTCTGGTCTGCTGTATCCCGATTGTGACCGCCGGGGCGTCTTTTACTGCCCTGGCTTATGTGACGCTGAAGATGAAGGATCAGGAGGAAGGGTACGTCTGGAAAAGCTTTCTGCGCTCTTTCAGACAGAACTTCCGCCAGTCTACCGCCATCTGGCTGCTGCTGCTGGCCCTGGCCGCCCTGCTCTGGGCGGACTTTCGGATTTCCTCGGTTATGGAAGGAACGGGGGGACAGGCGGTGCGGATCCTGGCAGGAGCCGGGGGCCTGGTATGGTTTATGGTATTCCTCTACGTATTTCCCCTTCAGGCCCGATTTTACAACACCATAGGGGGAACCCTGCGCAACGCTCTGCTGCTGGCCCTGGGGAATTTTCCCCGGACTCTGGCTATGATGCTGGTGACGGGAGCGGCTGCATGTATCACGTTTTTTAACGGCTATACCCTCTGGTACGGCCTTTTATTCTGGATTTTGCTGGGCTTCGCCCTGCTTGCCTGGCTCAACAGCCATCTTCTCTACGGCGCTTTTTTGAAAATCATGCCGTCCCGGAAAGAGGGGACTGAGAAAGAAACAGAGGGAAAAAACGGAGAAAACGGGATAAATACAGGGGAAACCGGCGTTGACAAATAGTTTTTTTTATGTATATAATCAAAGATATGCGTAATTGTACGCAGTTTGGGCATCAAGGAGTTTCTGAAGGAGGAACAGTTCATGTTATATGATAAAGTCTCGACGAATCTGAATTTCGTTGACCGCGAGAAAAACACTCAGAAATTCTGGAAGGATAACAGGATTTTTGAGAAGAGCATGGAGCAGCGGGAAGGCTGTGAGACTTATACGTTTTATGACGGGCCGCCCACGGCCAATGGAAAGCCCCATATCGGCCATGTGCTGACCCGTGTCATTAAAGATATGATTCCCAGATACCAGACTATGAAGGGCAAGTTTGTGCCCCGGAAAGCAGGCTGGGATACTCACGGGCTTCCGGTGGAGCTGGAAGTGGAGCGGGAGCTGGGACTGGACGGAAAGGAGCAGATCGAGGAGTACGGTCTGGTGCCTTTCATCGACAAGTGCAAGGAAAGCGTTTGGAAGTACAAGGGCATGTGGGAGGATTTCTCCGGAACCGTAGGCTTCTGGGCGGATATGGATCATCCCTATGTCACATACCACGATGATTATATTGAGTCCGAGTGGTGGGCGTTAAAGCAGATCTGGGACAAAGGCCTTCTGTACAAGGGCTTTAAAGTGGTTCCCTACTGTCCCCGCTGCGGCACTCCCCTGTCCGCCCAGGAGGTGGCCCAGGGGTATAAGACCGTAAAGGAGCGTTCCGCCATTGTGCGCTTTAAGGCTGTGGGAGAGGACGCTTACTTCCTGGCCTGGACCACCACGCCCTGGACCCTGCCCTCCAACCTGGCGCTCTGCGTGAACCCGGAGGAGACCTACTGCAAGGTAAAGGCGGCAGACGGATATACGTATTACATGGCACAGGCCCTGCTGGATACCGTTCTGGGCCGTCTGGCGGACGAGGAGAAGGGCGTGCCGGCCTATGAGGTTCTGGAAACCTTTAAGGGAACAGAGCTGGAATACCGGGAATACGAGCCTTTGTTTGCCTGCGCCGGAGAAGCTGCCGCGAAGCAGCGCAAAAAAGCCCATTATGTGGTCTGCGACGGCTATGTCACCATGTCGGACGGTACCGGCATCGTGCATATCGCCCCCGCTTTCGGTGAGGACGACGGACGGGTAGGCAGAAAGTACGGCCTTCCCTTCGTACAGTTCGTAGACGGAAAAGGAAATATGACGGAGGAAACTCCCTACGCGGGCATGTTTGTGAAGGATGCGGACAAGCCCATCCTGACGGACCTGGAGAAAGAGGGCAAGCTCTACGACGCGCCCAAATTCGAGCATGAATATCCCCACTGCTGGCGGTGCGACACGCCCCTGATCTATTACGCCAGAGAATCCTGGTTTATCAAGATGACAGAGGTAAAGGAGCAGCTGATCGCCAACAACAACATGATCAACTGGATCCCCGAGAGTATTGGAAAAGGCCGGTTCGGAGACTGGCTGGAGAATGTGCAGGACTGGGGCATTTCCAGAAACCGTTACTGGGGAACTCCCTTAAACATCTGGGAGTGCGAGGACTGCGGCCACATGATTTCCGTGGGAAGCAGGGAAGAGCTGTACGCGCTTTCCGGAGATGAGAGCGCGAAAACGGTGGAGCTGCACCGTCCCTATATTGACGCCATTACCATCAAGTGCCCCCACTGCGGAAAAACCATGCACCGGGTGCCGGAGGTAATTGACTGCTGGTTTGACTCCGGGGCCATGCCCTTTGCCCAGCACCATTATCCCTTTGAGAATCAGGAGACGTTTGAAAAGCAGTTCCCCGCCCAGTTCATCTCCGAGGCGGTGGACCAGACCAGAGGATGGTTTTACTCCCTGCTGGCGGAATCCACCCTGCTGTTTAACCGGCCCGCATATGAGAATGTAATCGTGCTGGGCCATGTGCAGGATGAGAACGGCCAGAAGATGAGCAAATCCAAGGGCAACGCGGTGGATCCCTTTGACGCCCTGGCTACCTACGGGGCGGACGCCATCCGCTGGTATTTCTATATCAACAGCGCCCCCTGGCTGCCAAACCGCTTCCACGGCAAGGCGGTGCAGGAGGGACAGCGCAAGTTTATGGGTACTCTCTGGAATACCTACGCTTTCTTTGTGCTGTACGCCAACATTGACAACTTTAATCCCATGGATTACACCCTGGACTATGAGAAGCTGCCTGTCATGGACAAGTGGCTCCTGTCCAAGATGAACACCATGATAAAGGATGTGGATCAGGATCTGGGATCTTACAAAATCCCGGAGGCTGCCCGGGCTCTGGAGAGCTTTGTGGACGACATGAGCAACTGGTATGTGCGCAGAAGCCGTGAGCGCTTCTGGGCCAAGGGCATGGAGCAGGATAAGATCAACGCCTACATGACCCTGTATACGGCTCTTGTAAATGTGAGCAAGGCGGCCGCTCCCATGATCCCCTTTATGACAGAGGATATTTACCGGAATATTGTGCTGAAGGTAGATCCCTCCGCGCCGGAGAGTATTCACCTGTGCGATTTCCCCGCAGCGGATGAAGCCATGATTGATCCGGAGCTGGAGCGCAATATGGATGAAGTGCTGAAGATTGTGGTAATGGGACGGGCCTGCCGGAATACGGCCAATATCAAGAACCGTCAGCCCATCGGCCGGATGTTTGTAAAGGCCGCTCAGGCGCTGCCGCCCTTCTTCGCGGATATTGTAAGGGATGAGCTGAACGTGAAGGAAGTTGTCTTCACGGAAGATGTAAGAGACTTTACCACCTATACCTTCAAGCCCCAGCTTAAGACAGTGGGACCCAAGTACGGCAAGCTGCTGAACGGCATCCGCCAGGCTCTGTCCGAGCTGGACGGAAATAAGGCCATGGATGAGCTGAAGGCCGGCGGCGTTCTGAAGCTGTCTGTAAACGGCAGCGATGTGGAGCTGGCAGAAGAAGATCTGCTGATTGATACCGCCCAGATGGAGGGCTACGTATCCGAGCAGGATAACGAGCTTACGGTGGTTCTGGACACCAACCTGACGCCGGAACTGGTGGAGGAAGGTCTGGTCCGGGAGCTGATCAGCAAGATCCAGACCATGAGAAAAGAAGCCGGATTTGAAGTGATGGATCTGATTCGCGTCTACGCCCGGGGGAATGAGAAGATTGGCCATATTCTGGAGCAGTACGGTTCCCAGATCGCAGGGGACGTGATGGCAAAAGAAATCATCGCGGACCGCATGGGCGGCTATGAGAAAGAGTGGAATATCAACGGCGAAGAGGTAACGCTGGGCGTGGAAAAGCTTCAGCAGGCATGACAGGAACGGGAAACGCCGGTACGCAAAAAGGAGAGAGTATGAACAAGTTATTAGACAAAGAAGCATTTAAGGAACAGGTAAAAGAGAATGTAAAAACTCTTTACCGCAAAACCATGAAGGAGGCCACCAAGCAGCAGATTTTTCAGGCAGTGGCCTACGCGGTAAAAGATACAATTATTGACAACTGGCTGGCAACCCAGCAGCAGTTTGACCAGGATGACCCCAAGATGGTGTACTATATGTCCATGGAATTCCTGATGGGCCGGGCCCTGGGAAACAACCTGATCAACCTGTGTGCCTACAAGCAGGTGAAGGAAGCCCTGTATGAGATGGGCTTCGACCTGAATGTAATTGAGGACCAGGAGCCGGATGCGGCTCTGGGCAACGGCGGACTGGGACGTCTGGCTGCCTGCTTCCTGGATTCTCTTGCGACTCTGGGATATTCCGCTTACGGCTGCGGCATCCGTTACCGCTACGGTATGTTCAAGCAGAAAATTGAAGACGGCTACCAGGTGGAGGTGCCGGATAACTGGTTAAAGGACGGCAACCCCTTTGAACTGCGCCGGCCGGAGTACGCCAAGGAAGTAAAATTCGGCGGCTATGTGCGGGTGGAGTATGATGAAAAGACAAAGCGCACCCACTTCATCCAGGAGGGCTATCAGTCTGTACGGGCCATCCCCTACGATATTCCCATCGTGGGCTACAACAACAATATGGTAAACACCCTGCGGGTATGGGACGCGGAGGCCATCAATGACTTCCAGCTGGATTCCTTTGACAAGGGCGATTACCAGAAGGCGGTGGAGCAGGAGAACCTGGCCCGAAATATTGTGGAAGTACTCTATCCCAATGATAACCACTACGCCGGCAAGGAGCTGCGCTTAAAACAGCAGTATTTCTTTATCTCCGCCAGCGTACAGGCAGCGATTGCGAAATATAAAAAGAAACACAGCGACATCCGGAAGTTCTATGAAAAGGCCACCTTCCAGATGAACGATACCCATCCCACCGTGGCAGTGGCGGAGCTGATGCGGATTCTGCTGGATGAGGAAGGTCTGGAGTGGGATGAGGCCTGGGATGTAACCACCAAAACCGTGGCTTACACCAACCATACCATCATGGCGGAAGCCCTGGAAAAATGGCCCATCGAGCTGTTCTCCAGACTGCTGCCCAGAATTTATCAGATCATCGAGGAGATTGACCGCCGCTTCGTGGAGCAGATTCAGGCCAAATATCCGGGCAACCAGGAAAAGATTGCCAAGATGGCCATTATCTACAATGGTCAGGTCCGGATGGCGCATCTGGCCATCGTGGCAGGCTACTCTGTAAACGGCGTAGCAAGACTTCACACGGAGATCCTAGAGAAACAGGAGCTGAAGGATTTCTACGAGATGTTCCCGGAGAAATTCAACAACAAGACCAACGGTATTACCCAGCGGCGTTTCCTGCTTCACGGAAATCCCCTGCTGGCAGACTGGGTGACCGCCCATATCGGCGACGAGTGGATCACAGATCTGCCTCAGATTGGCAAGATGAAGATTTATGCTGACGACAAGAAGGCTCAGCAGGAGTTCATGAACATCAAATACCAGAATAAACTGCGCCTGGCAAAATATATCAAGGAGCACAACGGAATCGATGTGGATCCCCGCTCCATTTTCGACGTGCAGGTGAAGCGTCTCCACGAGTACAAGAGACAGCTGCTGAACATTCTCCATGTTATGTACCTGTACAATACCATTAAGGATCACCCGGAGATGGATTTCTATCCCAGAACCTTTATCTTCGGCGCCAAGGCGGCCGCCGGATACCGGAGAGCCAAGCTGACCATCAAGCTGATCAACAGCGTGGCGGATGTGGTCAACAACGACGAGTCCATCAAGGGTAAGCTGAAAGTGGTATTTATTGAGGACTACCGGGTATCCAACGCGGAGATTATCTTCGCGGCTTCCGATGTGTCCGAGCAGATTTCCACCGCCAGCAAGGAGGCTTCCGGTACCGGAAACATGAAGTTCATGCTGAACGGCGCTCCCACCCTGGGCACCATGGACGGCGCCAACGTGGAGATCGTGGAAGAAGTGGGAGAGGAAAATGCTTTTATCTTCGGCCTTTCCTCTGATGAGGTAATCCGCTATGAGAAGAACGGCGGCTATGATCCCATGTACTACTTCAACAATGACCAGGATATCCGCCGGGTGCTGATGCAGCTGATCAACGGCGAGTATTCCCACGGCGATATGCAGATGTTCCGTGAGATCTACGACTCCCTGCTTACCAGCAATGGCAGCGACCGGGCCGACACCTACTTTATCCTGGCAGACTTCAAGTCCTACGCGGCTGCCCAGAAGAAGGTGGAGGAAGCCTACAGAGATGAGGCGCGCTGGGCAAAGATGGCTATTCTGAACATGGCCTGCAGCGGAAAGTTTACTTCCGACCGTACCATCCAGCAGTATGTGGATGAGATCTGGCACCTGGACAAGGTGACCGTAAAAGTAGATCCGGACAGCTTTGAGGTGTAAAACGGATTTACGCACATACCAGTAAAGAAAGGGGACGCTGCAAAAAGATTTCATTGCTTCCGGTACCGGAAGCATATGTACTCTTTTTTGTAACTTCCCCTCACATTTATAGTAGAGCAAGGGTGCTGCTTCATCATGAATTTCATGATTTGCAACACCCTCGTTTGTATGGAAACAGCCGGATGGAGTTTTCTGTAAAGAGCTGCCGGTATCCCCGGTTGGCATAGGCTCCTCCTTTTCGTTCCGGGCAGCGGTAGGGCATTGTCTCCAGAGAAAGGATGGCATCCTCGATCCGGCTTACCAGATTGAGTGCTGTTTCTGGTTCCAGCAAAGAGTGGGCGATGTAATGATAGATATCATCTAAATCCCGCAGCGCCCGGCTCATTAGTTTGACGCTGTATTTATCTAAAATGCTTCCTCCTTAAAGAAGCCAGCGCCTCCCTTGCGTCATGGAGCTGTCCGTTCCGTTCAAACTCGGCCTCTGCTTCTGAAATTGCGGTGTCTATTGCTGCATTTTCCACCATTGCCTCGTAGGTTTCGATGCTCATCACCACCAGATCGCCATATCCGTTCTTCGTAATGAAAATCGGCTCGCGGCGCGCGTGGCAGACGTCTGAAATTTCATTGGTGTTGCGAAGATCTGTAATCGGTCTTATCTGCGGCATATTGCCACCTCCTTTCTTTTGCACATTATTATAACATAATTATGCGCAAAGATACAGAGAGAAAAAAGGAATATCCGCCCGCCCTGCCGCATATATAGATAATAAGGCCCGCAAAAGCGGGAGCCGGACAGAGAAACCGATAAGGGGCAGGAGCAGGATGGACGACAAAAGATTTCTGATTTCGGAGGTTTCCCGGATGGTGGGAGTAGAACCCCATGTGCTGCGCTACTGGGAGGAGGAACTGGAACTTCCCATAGAGCGGGACGCCCAGGGGAAACGGTGCTATACCCGCAAGGACGTGGAGCGTCTGCGGGAGATTAAATTCTGGAAGGATAAGGGCATGCAGCTGCGTGCCGTAAAAGAGATACTGGCGCAGCCGGAAATTTCAGAAGAATTTTCCGGAAGTCTGGCAGAACCGAAAGAACAAGAGGATCAGGCGGATCAGCCGGATTCAACGGTGGAATACGAAGTGATCGGGGTGGAGGACGCAGCCGATTCCGCCAGACGCCTGGAACAGCTGCTGGACGGGATTATCACCCGCAGTCTGGAAAAAAATAATAAAAAAGCGGCGGATGCCGTCTGCGATGTGCTCATCAGGGAACTGGAGGAAAGACTGGATGAGAAGCTGGAGGAACGGGCCAGGATCCTGGTGGAGCAGGAACTGATGCGTCAGATGGTGGAACAGGGTGTTCGGGAGAGCGCCGCCGCCCGTCCGGAGAGCCGCAGGGAACGGCTGCGGCGCAGATGGAAGCAGTGGCTGGAAAAAAAGAGCCGAAGGGGCGAGTAAGCAGGAAGAGGAAGGACTGCCGTTTTGAAACAGAAAAGCAGGCAAAAAAAACGAGACGCCTCATGCGCCTCGCTTTTCCTGATCTTCTTACTCAGCGGAGATAGCTCCGGTGGGACATGCAGCTTCGCAGGTTCCGCAGTCCAGACATGCATCCGCGTCGATTACGTATTTGCCGTCTCCCTCGTGGATAGCCTCTGCCGGGCATTCCTCAGCGCAGGTTCCGCAGGAAACGCACTCATCAGAAATTACATATGCCATGGTATTTATCCTCCTTATTTGTTTTGACGAACCGCCCTTCCCGGACAGGCTCAGCCTTTACCACATTTTAATACATGGGCCGTAATTATACAAGTAGAAAATTTGGGAAGTAGGGGCTTATGGGGCACTGTATTAAAAAAAGAACACGAGCTTGCCGGCGCTTTTAGCGGCTTGCGCAACCGGGGGAAAAGTATTATAATAGGCACCATAACAAACAAAGGAGGTAAACTCGATGGCTGTGAAAATCACAAAGGACATGACCATTGGTGAGATTTTAAAAATTAACCAGAATATGGCCGGCGTGCTGATGGCCGGCGGCATGCACTGCATCGGCTGCCCCGCCTCCCAGGGAGAGTCTCTGGAGGAAGCCGCCATGGTGCACGGCATTGACGTGGATCTGCTGCTGACCAGGCTGAACACATTCCTGGAGGCGCTGGAGAAATAAGAGGCGTAAAAAAAGTTCTGTCACTCCCCCATCGTTTCTGACGAGGAAGGGATGACAGAACTTTTTCTTTTTTTGTTTGTGTTACAGCCGGCTCAGATGCTGAATGGCATCCTGGCCCAAAATCACATCCATATGCTCCGTAAAATACTCCTCCATGCCGGAGGTGTAGCTCACCGGGAGCGCGTACTCCGAGAGGATGTTGCAGACCCGGTTAAACTGGCGGGCCTCCGTGTCCGCCTTTTTCAGCAGCAGATAGAAGCTCTGGTCTTCCGGATTTTTAAACAGAGCGTTGGGGGCGCTGTACCGGTCTCCGATGACCCGGCAGGCGCTGATCACCGTGTCCAGGCCCCGGAAAAGATAGAACCGGGTGAGGTGGAAAGCCTCGTCTGTGCCGTCCTCGGAAAAGTCTTCCTCCAGGGATGTGGTCTCCTCCTGGGAGGGGGCCTTTTGATCCTCTTCCTGGGCTTTTTCCTTTTCCGCCGCCGCTTTTCTTGCCTGATTGATCTTCCGGATCAGATCCAGGATCTCATCCGCGCCGGTAAGGCTGACGGCGGGAACCGCATTCTCAGAGGCGCTGCTTTCGTCCGGGGAGAAACGGGAAAAACGGGTATCCAGTTCTTCCGGATCCTCCACCTTTGTAATAATCAGAATAATCGAATCGGAAGAGAGGGGAATCGCCTCAATCATAAGAGGGATATTGTTAGCCTCAAACCCGAAATCATGGGCAGCCTGCTGCATCATGTCCCGGAACAGGGTACGGGCCTTCTCGGAACCGTAAGCCAGCTCGCTCAGATTAATCTCCCGATTGGCCAGATCCTCCCTGGTAAGGGTACAGCGGATTTGATTTTCATTTATTTTCTCGATTTTCATAGCATCACGTCCAATCTATCGTAAAGTTCAAAGAGATCTATTACAGTATATCCAATTCCTCTGATTCTGTAAAGTGGATAAAAAACCCTTGCCAAACAGCAACTTATTATATATAATAAAAATGCGGAAAGAGCGTACACCGTGAATAAACAGGAAAGGAGGACACTTATCATATCAGACGCCGGAATGCCGGCGCATTTCTGTTCATTCTTACAAAATCTTTTATGAAATTTCTTATGCGGAGCTTCCCGCAGCCATTCATAAAGAGCAAGTTTCATTGCCGCTGCCCCGAGAATTGACCAATCATACCACGAAATACATCTTTTCGCAACGGAGAAAATCTTAAATTTTCAGAAAAAATGCCATTCCGCAAAAAGACAGGAAGTATAATACATCACAGACCCATCTTTGACGCGGCGTGGAGAACGGGTAAAATGATGAAAAGAAGAGAAAGAGTACGTTCCCCGGAGGAAGAATCCCTTCTTCAGGAGCTGGAACAGTACCGGAACAACGGATGTCAGATCTGCCTCAACGGCAGGCCGGCCAGACCGGAACGGGTGGCCGCCGTCTGTGTCAGAGAGGACTGCAGCTATATGCGGGATTTAGTCAGCGATGACCAGGAGCGGATCCGAAAGATTAATTTTATCAAAATCAGAGAAAAAGGCAGGTGAGAAGGATCTCCAAAACGCGTTCCCCCCGATATGCAAAAAGGAGATTTCATGAATCTTTTCTAAATCTTTTCGGAATCAGCTGACGAAATCCGGTTTTGCTGTTATACTTACCAGGTAGCGGGATGCCTCAGGCAGGCTGCCGGCGGCATTCCGATTCCCGGGAGGTAAAAATATGGATAAGAAACAAAAGAAGGCCGGGAGAGGGAGAAAGGGCCCTGTGCTCATCGCTCTCGGCGTGATTGTCATTGCCGCGGCCGTTCTGGTTATACAGCGGTATATGCCTACAAATGAAAGAATGGATCCGGCGGCGTACTTCGGCTATCCGGAGGAAAACCAGGCGGCAGTGGTGCTGCAGGACCACATCGCCCCAGAGCGGGCCCTGCTTCAGGACGGGTCCCTCTATCTGGATTACGATATGGTAAGGGAACAGATCAATTCCAGATTTTACTGGGACGAGGGCAATAACCAGATGCTCTTTACCACGGCGCTGGAAACCTATGAGATTCCGGTAAACAGCCGGACCTACACCATAGACGGAGCAGAGAACGAATACGACAGAGAGATTGTGCTGCAGAACGAGGCGGGCCTGTACCTGTCCATCGACTTTCTGCAGCTTTATACAAACCTGGACTATACCCTGGATACGGAAACCCGGCATGTGCTGGTGCGGTACCAGTGGGGAACCCAGACGACAGCGACAGTAAAGCGGGATACGGCGGTGCGCTATCAGGGCGGCATCAAGAGCCCTATTCTCACAGAAGCAGAGAAGGGGGATACCGTGCGGGTGCTGGAGCAGATGGAGAACTGGTCCCAGGTCGTGACCCAGGACGGATACATCGGCTATGTGCCCAACCGGCGGCTGGAAGACGTGCAGGAGACGGAGGTTAGCAGAGAGTTTCAGGAGCAGGAGTATTCCAGTCTGACCCGGGATGAGAAAATCACGGTAGTATGGCACCAGATTGATGTGCAGGAGGCCAACAGCTATCTGAGCCAGGATATTGAGCAGATGACAGACGTGGATGTGATCTCCCCCACCTGGTTTTCTGTGGCGGATAATGAGGGAAATATGACTTCCCTGGCCAGCGCGGAATACGTGCAGACAGCCCATGAGGCGGGACTGGAGATCTGGGGGCTGGTGAACAATTTCAGCCCGGATGTGGACACCACTCTGCTGCTGTCCTCCACAGAGGCCCGCAGAAAGATGACCCAGTGGCTGGTGGATCAGGCGCTGACTCTGGGAATTGAGGGGATCAATCTGGACTTTGAATATATTATGGAAGAGGACGGCTACAGTTTTGTGCAGTTTGCCCGGGAGCTGTCCATCGCCTGCCGGAAAAACGGCCTGGTCTTCTCCGTGGATATCCCGGTTCCCATGGATTTCAACCAGCATTTTAACCGGCAGGAGCTGGGAATCGTGGCGGACTATGTGATTGTCATGGGATACGACGAGCATTATGCCGGTTCGGAGTCGGCGGGAAGCGTAGCCTCCCTGTCCTTTGAGGAGAACGGCATTACGGGCACGCTGGAGACGGTGCCGGCGCGAAAGATTATCAGCGGCGTACCGTTCTACACCAGGATCTGGTACACCGTCACCAACAGCGACGGCAGCACCACGGTCACCAGCGAGGCCATCGGCATGGACACGGTGGACACCACCCTGGAGACCTACGGCGTCACGCCGGTGTGGGACGAGCAGACCGGCCAGTATTACGCTTCCTGGACCGTGGAGGACGGCACGCTCTGCGAGATCTGGCTGGAGGAAGAGGAATCGCTGGCCCTGAAGGCATCCCTGGTAAAGGAGTATGACCTGGGAGGCATCGCGGCCTGGGTGCTGGGCTTTGAGCGGCCCACGGTGTGGACGGTTCTGGAGGAGAACAGCCGATAAGGCCGGGCGGAAAAAGAACAGAAGAAACCGGAGGATCCAGCTATGGAAGACCTGTATGAAAAACTGAGAAAGTACTGCGATTCCGATTACTACCCCTTCCATATGCCGGGACACAAGCGGCGCCTGGGAATGGGTATGGGGGATCCTCTCGGGTTTGATATTACGGAAATAGAGGGATTTGACAATCTCCACCATCCGGAGGGGATCCTGCTGGAGGCCCAGCGGCGGGCAGCCCGGCTGTACGGAGCGGAGGAAACCCATTTTCTGGTAAACGGCAGCACGGCGGGGATTCTGTGCGCCATAGGCGCCTGCGTGCCCTCCGGACGGATTCTGATGGCCCGAAACAGCCACCGGGCGGCTTACCATGCCTTGTCCTTAAACCGGCTGGAAGCGGTGTGGCTGTACCCGGGGAAATTCGTGCCGGAAGGGGAGGCGGAGGCTTGGGAGGAGCTTAACGGCCCCATTTTGGCTGCGGATGCGGAGGCGGCGCTGGAAGCCTGCCCCGATGTCCGGGCGGTTTTTATCACCTCGCCTACCTACAACGGAGTCTGCAGCGATGTGGCTGCCATTGCCCGGGCCGCCCACAGGCGGGGCCTCCCTCTGATCGTGGACGGAGCCCACGGGGCCCATTTCGGGATGCACCCCCTGTTTCCGGAGAACGCGGTAAGGCAGGGAGCGGATCTGGTGATACACAGTCTGCACAAAACCCTTCCGGCCCCTACCCAGACGGCGCTGCTGCATGTGCAGGGGGATCGGGTGGACAGAAGAAGGCTTAGGCGCCTGCTGGCGGTTTACCAGACCAGCAGCCCCAGCTATGTGCTGATAGCGGGCATCGACCGGTGTGTGGGCCTGCTGGAGCGAGAAAAAGACCGGCTTTTCGGGGAACTGGCAGGGCATCTGGATTGGTTTCGAAGAGAGACCGGGAACCTGGAACTTTTGCGGCTTCCAAAGAGCGATGATCCTTCCAAAATACTGATCAGCGCAGAGCGGGCCGGGCTGACCGGCCTGGAGATTCAGAAATTTTTGCGGGAGGAGGCCCGTCTGGAGCTGGAGATGGCGGCGGGCAGCTATGCCCTGGCCCTGACTTCCGTGGGAGATGACCGGGAAGGCTTTGTGCGGCTGGCGACAGCCCTGGGGCAGTTGGAAGAGAGGCTGAAGCGGGAGAAAAGAGAAGGAAGAAGCCGGAAACAGCAGAGCGGCAAATTTGCCGGGTATTTTAAAAACCAGACGGCCATGAGCATCAGCAGGGCAGAGGAGAGCCCCCAGCAGCAGGTTTTGCTGGAAGAAAGCCTGGGTCTTATCAGCGGCGAATACATCTTCCGGTATCCGCCCGGCGTGCCGTTAGCGGTGCCGGGGGAGCGGATTGGAAGCCAACTGCTGGAGCAGATTCTGCGGGAGCGGGATCTGGGATACGATATACAGGGACCGGAGGATCCCGGGATGAGGCGGCTCTGGACAGTAAAAGAAGAGCGGAGGCTTCTTTAAAATAGGAAAGAAAAGGATGAAAGGGGAGAGAGAAAAGATGGGCCATATCTTTTACATAATGGGAAAAAGCTCTACGGGAAAAGATACCATCTATGAAAATCTGCTGGGTAGACAGGAACTGGGGCTGAAGCCCCTGATACCCTACACCACCAGACCCATCCGGGCCAGGGAACAGGACGGGGTAGAGTACCATTTTACGGATGAAGCGGGACTTCTTCGCCTGCGGCAGGCGGGGAAGGTGATCGAGCTGCGGGAATACCATACGGTCCACGGCGTCTGGAGCTATTTTACCGTGGACGACGACCATATAGATCTGGACAGGGAAGACTACCTGGGGATCGGCGTGCTGGAATCCTACCGGAAGATCCGGGACTATTTCGGGCCGGACCGGGTGATCCCCATCTACATCCAGGTGGAGGACGGGAACCGGCTGGAGCGGGCGCTGAAACGGGAGCGGAAACAGGCCCGCCCCAGCTACGAGGAGCTGTGCCGCCGGTTCCTGGCAGACCAGCGGGACTTCTCAGAAGAAAAGCTGAAAGAGGCGGGAATCGAGCGGCGTTTTTCCAACGATGAGGACCGGAAAATCTGCATGGATGAGGTGGCGGATTATATCCGGGAGTTACGATTCACAGCCGCCCCGCCCCATGCGCACTCGTCGCCTCTTTGAGGCTCCAGTCCCGCTCCTGACGGAGCTAAGACTGCTTATGTGGGCGGGGTGACTGCTTCACAGTCCTGCTTCAAACTTGACAACAGGTGCTAACGCGCAGGCGCGATACAGCCGTTGTCAAGTTTGAAGCGGCTGTGAATCGTAACATCCGGGAAACACAAAAGAATTCTTGACAGACCCTTCCGGGGCAAACTATAATACATCATAAAGGCCTTTGCGGGAACGAGAGAAAAAGGGCCGTTTGCGGGACCGGATACTCTGAAGACAGAAGAGACGGACAGCATAAGATGAAGGAGGAAGAGACATGGAATTTTTACTGGAAGGTATACTGTCATTGACATGGCAGCAGGTTGTGATGTACTGTGTGGGCATCCTGCTGATCTGGCTGGCAATCAAGAAGGAGTACGAGCCTTCGCTGCTGCTGCCCATGGGCTTTGGCGCGATCCTGGTAAACCTGCCCCTGTCCGGCGTGCTGAATCAGACGCTGCAGGGCGGCATTGCCAGCAACGGTATTATAGAGTGGCTGTTTGAGGTGGGCATTGAGGCCTCCGAGGCTATGCCGATTCTGCTGTTTATCGGTATCGGAGCCATGATTGATTTCGGACCTCTGCTGTCCCAGCCTCTCATGTTTTTATTCGGCGCAGGCGCGCAGTTCGGTATTTTCGCAGCGCTTCTGCTGGCAGCCCTGCTGGGCTTCAACCTGACGGATTCCGCCTCCATCGCCATCATCGGCGCGGCGGACGGCCCCACCTCCATTCTGGTATCCCAGATCCTGGACTCCAAATATATCGGAGCTATCGCGGTGGCGGCTTACTCCTACATGGCCCTGGTGCCCATTGTGCAGCCCTTCGCCATCAAACTGGTAACCACCAAAAAAGAGCGGAGAATCCATATGGATTACAATCCCACATCCGTTTCCAAATCCATGAGGATCGCGTTCCCCATCGTGGTAACCATCATCGTGGGATTTGTGGCGCCTCAGTCTGTGGCCCTGGTAGGCTTCCTGATGTTCGGAAACCTGATCCGGGAGTGCGGCGTGCTGGGAACCCTTTCCGATACGGCTCAGAATAATCTGGCCAACCTGATCACGCTGCTGCTGGGTATCTCCATTTCCTTCAGCATGCGGGCGGATCAGTTTGTGAAGCTGGATACGATTATGATTATGGCTATCGGCCTGTTCGCCTTTGTGATGGACTCTATCGGAGGCGTGCTGCTGGCCAAGTTTATGAACCTGTTCCTGAAGAAAAAGATCAATCCCATGATCGGCGGCGCGGGAATCTCCGCGTTCCCCATGTCCTCCCGTGTGGTGCAGAAGATGGCCATGGAGGAAGATCCCAGCAACGTGATCCTGATGCACGCGGCGGGCGCCAACGTATCCGGACAGATTGCTTCCGTAATTGCCGGCGGCATGGTGATCAATCTGGTAACTTCTCTTCTGGGCTGATCCGGAAGTCTTGGATTTGAAACGTATAGAAAATAGCGGGAGGCGAAGAATATGAATACAGGAACCGTTCTGGCGGCTTTGGATATTATGTGGAAAGGTATGGCCGGTATTTTCGTTACCATCCTGATCATCATGGTCTGCGTATGGGTGATGGGAAAACTGGGCAAAAAATAAGCGGCCTGTTTGTTTGCAGAGACGGGGGTGCTGCAAGTTTTGCAGCATTCCCTTTTTTAGTTCACAGGAAAGGCCCTGCAACTTTACTTTACCATTTGAATATGGTATTCTTATTATGACTTTGTATGCAATTTGCCGGAGGTGACGGATATGTCTGGATTTAGCGGAATTATAGGGCATGAGACAACAATCGAACATCTGAAACAGGCGGTTGTGTCCGGACAGGTGAGCCACGCCTACCTGATTCAGGGAGAAGCGGGAACCGGAAAGCGGACCATAGCGGATGCGTTTGCCGCGGCGCTTCAGTGTGAAAAGGGAGAGGGAGATGCCTGCGGAAGCTGCCATTCCTGCCGCCAGGCCGCCAGCCTGAACCATCCGGACATTATCCATGTGACCCATGAAAAACCGGGCAGCATCGGGGTGGACGAGATAAGGGCCCAGCTGGTAAACGACGTGCAGATCAGGCCCTACAACGGGAAATACAAGATTTATATCGTGCCGGAGGCGGAGAAGATGACGGCCCAGGCCCAGAACGCTCTGCTGAAGACTCTGGAGGAGCCTCCCGCCTACGCCGTGATCCTGCTGCTGACCACAAACGCCGGGCTTCTGCTGGATACCATCCGGTCCCGGTGCGTGCTGCTGAATTTGAAGCCGGTTCCGGACTGTCAGGTGAAAGCCTGGCTGATGGAGCACCTGGAGATACCGGATTACCAGGCGGATATCTGCGCCGCTTTTTCCCAGGGCAGCGTGGGCAGAGCCATGTCCCTGGCCTCCTCGGAGAATTTCAACGCCATCAAGGCTTCGGCCATGCAGCTGCTGAACAATGTGAAGGATATGGACATTTATGAGATTGTGGCCGCGGTGAAAAATGTGGTGCAGTACAAGATCACAGTCCATGACTACCTGGACATTCTGGCCGTATGGTTCCGGGATGTGCTTTACTTTAAGGCGACCCGGGATGTGGACGGCATTATCCTGAAGGATCAGCTGAAGGGGATCCGCAGCAATGCCAGCACCAGTTCCTACGAGGGGCTGGAGATGATTTTGAAGGCTATCCAGAAGGCCAAGATCAGGCTGGATGCCAATGTGAATTTTGAGCTCACCATGGAGCTTCTGTTTTTGACGATAAAGGAGAACTGAGTAAGAATGGTTAAGATAGTAGGAGTCCGTTTCCGGAACGCGGGAAAAGTATATTATTTCGATCCGAAGAATTACAAAATGCGGCCGGGGGACCATGTGATCGTGGAGACCGCCCGGGGGATTGAGTACGGAACCGTTACGGGAAAGGTACAGGATATGCCGGAGGAAAAGGTGGTGCAGCCCTTAAAGCCGGTGCTGCGGGTGGCCAACGCGGAGGACAACGCCAAGGCGGCCAGAAACCGGGAGAGAGAGCGGGAGGCCATGGCCATCTGCAAAGAAAAGATCCGCAAGCATAACCTGGAGATGAAGCTGATTGACGCGGAGTATACCTTTGACAACAATAAGGTGCTGTTTTATTTTACGGCAGACGGCAGAATTGATTTCAGGGAGCTGGTGAAGGATCTGGCGGCGGTGTTCCGCACCAGAATTGAGCTGCGCCAGATCGGCGTCAGGGACGAGACAAAGATTCTGGGAGGCGTAGGCATCTGCGGCAGACCCTTGTGCTGCAGCACCTTCCTTTCAGAATTCGCGCCGGTATCCATCCGGATGGCCAAGGACCAGAACCTGTCCCTGAACCCCACCAAGATATCCGGCGTGTGCGGCCGCCTGATGTGCTGCCTGAAGAATGAGGAGGAAACCTACGAGTACCTGAACAGCAAGCTGCCGGCAGTGGGAGATACAGTGACCACCGCTTCCGGGCTGCAGGGAGAGGTAAGCAGCGTGAACTTGCTGCGCCAGCGGGTAAAAGTGCTGGTGGATGTGGACGATGAAAAAGAGCTGCAGGAGTATGATGTAAACGAGCTGAAGTTCAAGCCCAGAAAGAAAAAGGAAAAGGGCGCGGGCAGGAACGAGAAGGGCGAAAAGAGCGAGAAGGGCGGAAAGAAAAATAAAGACCGCTCCAAAGACCGCCCGAAAGAGAAGGATCACGACCGGAAAAAAGACCGGGCAAAGGAGCAAAGAGAGGAACAGGCGCAGCCGGAGGAAGAACTGGAACTGGAGCTTCTGGAAGCGCTGGAGCTGGAGGAAGGCCTGTCCGGCCTGGAGGATAACTGATGGAAGAACTGCTTCGCCCCGGGGAGCGGGTGGATGACCTGCAGCGGAAGGGGTACCGGATTATCCAGAACGGCAGGCTGTTCTGCTTCGGCATGGACGCGGTGCTGCTGGCGGCCTTTGCCGGCGTGAAGCGCGGGGAGCGCATGCTGGATCTGGGCACGGGAACCGGTGTGATTCCCATTTTGCTGGAGGCCAGGACGGAAGGCGCATTTTTTGCCGGCCTGGAGATCTGCGAAGCCAGCGCGGATATGGCGGGCCGCAGCGTAAAGCTGAACGGACTGGAGGATAAGATTTCCATTATCCGGGGAGACATCAGGGAGGCCGACAGGATTTTTCCGCCGGCCTCTTTTGACGTGGTAACCAGCAACCCGCCCTACATGACGGCCAGCCACGGCCTGGTGAACCCCAACCCGGAAGTGGCGGCGGCCCGGCATGAAATCCTCTGCACCCTGGAGGATGTGGTAAGCCAGGCGGCCCGGCTTTTGAAACCCCGGGGCAGATTTTACATGGTACACCGTCCCTTCAGGATGGCGGAGATTATCCGGACGTTGGGCAGGTACCGGCTGGAGCCGAAGCGTCTGCGGCTGGTATACCCCTTTGCGGACAAAGAACCCAACATGCTGCTGGTGGAGTGCCTGCTGGACGGCAGGCCCCGGGTGAAGGTGGAACCGCCCCTGATTATTTATGAAAAGCCCGGGGTCTACACCCGGGAAGTGCGGGAACTGTACAATATGCAGATACAGGCAGGAAAAGCGGTGCAGGAGGAATAGACATGCAGGGAAAATTGTATCTGTGCGCCACCCCCATCGGGAACCTGGAGGATATGACCTTCCGGGCGGTGCGCACGCTCCGGGAAGCGGATCTGATCGCGGCGGAGGATACCCGCAACAGCATTAAGCTGCTGAACCATTTTGATATTAAAACCCCTATGACCAGCTATCACGAGTACAACCGGATTGAGAAGGCCCGGTACCTGGTAGAGCAGATGCGGGAGGGGAAAAATGTGGCTCTGATCACAGACGCCGGCACTCCCGGCATCTCGGACCCGGGGGAGGATCTGGTGCGCCTGGCCCATGAGGCGGGGATTGAGGTCACCTCCCTGCCGGGAGCCTGCGCCTGCGTCACCGCCCTGACCCTCTCCGGCCTTTCCACCCGCCGGTTCTGTTTTGAAGCCTTTCTCCCCCAGGATAAAAAGGAACGCCAGACCATCATGGAGGAGCTGAAAACCGAAACCCGAACGGTGATCCTCTACGAAGCGCCCCACAGGCTGGTTCGCACCCTGGAGGAACTGCTGGAAAATCTGGGAGACCGGCGCATCACCCTGTGCCGGGAACTGACCAAAAAGCACGAGACCGTCTTTTTATCCACCCTCTCCGGCGCCCTGGAGTATTACCGCGACCAGGAGCCAAAGGGCGAGTGCGTCATCGTCATGGAAGGCAGAAGCCGGGAGGAGATGCGGGAGGAAGAGCGGCGCTCCTGGGAAGAGATGGACATCCGGGAACATATGGATCTGTACCTGTCCCGGGGGATGGACCAGAAGGCCGCCATGAAGGCGGTGGCAAAGGACAGAAGGATCGGGAAGCGGGACGTGTACCGGATGGTGCTGGAGGGGAAAGAATCTTGAAAACCCGGGCATACTATGGTAGAATGACTGTAATTATGGGGGATTTTTGACTATTTACAGAGGCCATCCTGCATCCGGACCGGCAGGGCCGGCAGCAGGCTGCAAGAGAGGAAACGAGACAGAGCATGGCAGATAAAAGGAAGACATCCAATATTCTGGTGTGTGAATCCCAGGAGGTTCTCTACCAGAGAGCGATAAAGAAAATGAACGCAGACAGACTGATTGTCCAGTTTGCCTATAAGATAGAAAATTATGAGACGGCAGCCGTCATGTTTGATGAGGTGGGAGATTACGAAGACGCCCGGGAACTGGCGAAACGGTGCCGCAGGCTGGCCGAGGAGGCCAGAGGGGAAGAAAAAAAGGATCTCTACCGGCGGGCGATGGAAAGCCGGGACAATGCCCAGAGCGAACAGGAATATGAGAGGGTGGCAGAAGCCTTCGGCTCACTGGGGGATTACGGGGACGCGTCCCAGAAGGAGCGGGAATGCCGGGATGTGATCCGGAAGATGCAGACAAAACGAAGAAGAAAGATAAGTATAGCCGTACTGATTCTCGTGATTATAGCGGGAGCTGTTACGGCTGGTTTTGCGACAGGGTTTTTCCGCTACCTGAAAGGGATCGGCTACTATTACATGGAAGCTTACGACAGGGCCAGGCTGGCCTTTGAGACTGTGCCGGGTCTGCTTGACAGCGGGCAGTGGCAGGAACGGTGCGATGCGAAGCTGGAAAGCCAGGAGCTGGCGGCGGAGGAAGAAGCCCTTCGGGCAGCGAAAGCCGGCGATACCGTGACAATCGGGGAAAATTCCTGGCTGGTACTGGAACGGCAGGGAAACGAGGCTCTGCTGATACTGAACCAGGTTAAGAAGGACGGGCCGTTTTACCATGTCCCCTATCAGGAAGAGGGGGGATCTGCAGACTGGGAAGCTTCCAGCCTACGAAAAGATTTAAACGGCGAAATTCTGACGGAAACATTTACTGAGCAGGAGCAGGCTATGCTACTGCCCGTGGCGGAAAACGGGGACCGGATGCGCATCCTGACGGAACAGGAGACGGAAGATTACGGCGAAATTCTGAACAAGATGTCAGGTGTGGATTACTGGATTGCCGCCCAGGGAGAACAGGAAAACCGGATTATGTTTGTCTCAGGGGGAGGCATCCTGATGAGGCAGGGATATCCGGCGGATTCTAACCAGCTGTCCGTTAGGCCGGTAATTCGTATCAACTGCCCCGGCACTGCAGAGGAGGAGACATAAATGAATACCTTTCGCTACCGGATCAGAACGCTCTATCAGTACAAAGACCTGATCAAAGAGCTGGTAAGCCGGGATATAAAACTGAAATACCGCAGAAGTTTTCTGGGCTACGTGTGGAGCGTATTGAATCCGCTGCTGATCATGATCGTGATGACGGTGGTGTTTTCCGCTATGTTCAACCGGAACATTGAGAATTATCCGGTGTACCTGCTGATCGGCCGCTCCCTTTATGATTTCATGACGGCCAGCACCAACGGAGCCATGGGATCTGTGACAGGAAACGCGTCCCTGTTAAAAAAGACCTATATACCTAAATATATTTTCACCCTTTCCAAGGTGACGAGCTGCCTGGTGGACTTCGTGTTCTCTCTGGGCGCTCTGCTGATCGTGATGATTGTTACCAGATCACCTTTTCACGTGGAAATGCTGCTGCTGCCCCTCATTATTCTGCAGATCTACATTTTCTGCTGCGGCCTGGGCTTTCTGCTGGCACAGTTCCATGTGTTTTTCCGGGATATCCGGTATATTTACAAGGCCATCACTACGGCCTGGATGTACCTGACCCCGATTTTCTATCCGTTAGAGCGGCTGCCGGGGGTGCTACAGCTGCTGATTAAAGCCTTTAACCCCATGTATTACTATGTGGCTCAGTTTCGGGATGTGGCTCTTTACGGCCATATGCCGGGACCCCGGATTTTCTGGGGCGGCTGGATCTGGGCTCTTCTGATGCTGCTGATCGGGCTGTGGGCATTCCAGAGAAACAAGGACAGATTTATCCTCTACATTTAAAGAGACAGTTTAGGAGACAGAAATGGGAAAATATATTATCGATGTGGATCATCTTTCCATTCGCTTTAACCTGGCTAACCAGAAAGTAAATAACCTGAAAGAATACGCTATCAAGCTGGCAAAGCACGAACTGATGTTTCAGGAATTTTTTGCCCTGAAGGATGTAAACCTGCATGTGAAGCCGGGGGAGGCCTGGGGCCTGATCGGAACCAACGGCTCCGGAAAGTCTACCCTGCTGAAAACAATCACCGGCATTTTAAAACCTTATCAGGGCACGGTGGCAGTGCGGGGGAAGATCGCGCCCATGATCGAATTGGGAGCCGGTTTTGACATGGAGCTGACCGCCAGAGAAAATATTTTTCTTAATGGCGCGGTTCTAGGACATTCCAATGAGTTTATGGAGGAACATTTTGAGGATATTGTGGAATTTGCCGGACTGGGGAAATTCCTTGATTCGCCCATCAAGAATTTTTCCTCCGGTATGAAGGCCAGGCTTGGCTTTTCGGTAGCTACCATGGTGGATCCGGAGATCCTGATCGTGGACGAGGTGCTCTCTGTGGGAGACTATCAGTTCCGGAAAAAATGCAACGAGCGGATGGAAGAAATGCTCTCCGGGGGAACCACCCTGCTCTATGTGTCCCATAATATCGATTCTGTAAAGAAGCTCTGTACCCATGCCTTGTGGCTGGATCACGGTGAAGTGATCATGTCCGGAGATGCCCAGGAAGTGTGTGATTCCTACAGTACCAGGCAGGAGCAGATCTTTAAAATAGAGAGAAAGGAAAAAGAAGTAAAGAAGGCACAGCAGACTGGCAACCGGTACGATTATCTGGTGGTAGGCGCCGGCCTGTTTGGGGCCGTATTCGCTCATGAAGCGTACAGGGCAGGGAAAAGGTGCCTGGTAATTGATAAGAGAGACCACATAGGCGGAAACGTCTATACCGAAAATGTACATGATATTAATGTCCACCGTTATGGGGCTCATATTTTCCATACCGGCAACAGAGCGATCTGGAACTATATAAATCAGTTTTCTGAGTTTAACAACTATATCAATTCCCCGGTGGCGGTGTACAAAGACGAACTGTACAATCTTCCCTTTAACATGAACACATTCAGCAAGCTGTGGGGGCTGCGTACCCCACAGGAGGTAAAGGCAAAGATTGCGGAACAGATTAAGGAGCTGAATATTACAGAACCCCGCAATCTGGAGGAGCAGGCTCTTTCCCTGGTGGGAAAAGACGTATATGAAAAACTGGTGAAAGGCTACACAGAGAAACAGTGGGGCCGGGATTGCAAAGACCTTCCTTCCTTTATTATCAAGCGGCTGCCCCTGCGGTTTACGTATGACAATAATTACTTTAATGACCGGTACCAGGGCATTCCGCAGGGCGGCTATACCCAGATCATCCAGAAACTGCTGGACGGTATCGATGTGGAACTGAACACGGACTATGAAACTTACGTAAAAGAACATCCGGATTCGTTTGACAAAGTGCTCTATACCGGCCCGATTGATGAGTATTTTCAGTATTCTCTGGGCCATCTGGAGTACCGTTCTGTCCGGTTTGAGACAGAAGAACTGGATATGGAAAATTACCAGGGCAACGCGGTGGTAAACTATACAGACCGGGAAGTGCCCTACACCCGGATTATCGAGCACAAGCATTTTGAATTCGGCACCCAGCCCACCACCATTATTTCCAGAGAGTATTCTGCCGAGTGGAAGCCTGGCATGGAGCCCTACTACCCGGTGAACGATGAGAAAAACAATGAACTGTTCGCCAAATACCGGGAGTTGGCCGAAAAAGAACCGAAGGTGATTTTCGGCGGACGATTGGGCAATTACAAATACTACAACATGGATCAGGTGATCGAGGCAGCTCTGGAAACGGCGGGCAATGAACTGAAGAGAAAACTTTTGTAAAACGGATATTTAAATAGAGCGGAGGAACAATTAGATGAACTTCGTATGGATGCTGCTGGCATTTTTAATGCTGTCAGGCATGGCAGTGGGATTTTGCGGATTAATGAAAGTCAATATGGGAGAGGGAATGCTGCTGTCGGTTTCTTCCGCTATTGGAGCCATGTATCTGTCAGGATTGGCCGGTGCTTTTATTTACGGCGTTTATGCGATAGGGATTTTGGCTGCTGCAGGCTACCTGTTCGGGATTTTCCTGAAAAGAAACGGGCGCAGGGCGCTGGCAGCAGGACTGCTGTCTCCGGCTTTTTTTGTTCTGCTTTTGCTCCTTCTCTACGGGCTGATTTTCTTTTACAACGATTTTATTCAGCATGTGGATGAATTTCATCAGTGGGCGGCAGCAGTAAAATATATGTGGGAATACGACCGTTTTCCCCTTTATGGTGACTTTATCGGCGGAAGACAGCCTTTTGCCACCAGCTTGTTTCATCTGTTTTTCCAGGAAATTACAGGATACAATGAGCAGAATATGTATATTTCCGCTTTGCTGTTGATGTGGGTTGGATTTTTACTTCCAATTTCAGAATTTGACAGGAGAAATTGGAAGAAGGTGGGACTGTACAGTCTGCTGGTATTTTTTTCTATCTATTCTCTTTACTATTACGGCTCCAAAAATTTGTATGTAGATCTGCCTGCCGCAGCGTGGGCTGGCGGACTGGCCGGCTGGTGGATGAACCGACGGAAGAAAAAAGCAAACGGAATAATCCTGGGGGCAGGCATTGTGATGATTTATTTTTTCAAATCATTTGTGGGACTTCTTCTGGGTGTATTTGTGCTGGCCTTTGTGCTGATGGAGCGGCTGCTGATTGAAAAGAAAATTCAGGATACCCGTTCGGGAAGAAAAAAACTGATACTATTTTTTTCTGTCGCGGGAAGCCTGGGTGTGCTTTTAGTGGCAGCAGCCGGAATTTTTGTGGCCGGTATTGACGGATATGTAACTTCCATGTCTGAAGCCTTTCAAGCAAGAGCGGCGATGCTGCAGATAACAGGAGAGAAAGCGTTTGAAACCCTCGCTTCTCTGATTTCTGGAATTCTGGGAAGCGCTTTGTCTCCCAGTTCCAATCTGAAGCTGACTCTTTTTGTGATGACCATAGTATCTTTCATCATTTTTCTGGTTTCCGGCGAACTGTATCAGAAAAAAAAGGAAAGCCGCATCTACGTAATTTACGGTGCTTTGATGACGGCAGGATACTGTATAGTTTTGTATTTTGCTTTCATTTTTATGTTCAGCTACGAGGAAAGTATAGAAACAGCAGGATCTATGCGATATTTTGCGGTGATGGGACTGTACCTGTATTTGATCGCGTTGGCCTTTCTTTTCCAGAGAGGAAAACTGTTTCACAGGCGTTTGCAGCAATACCTGAGCTTGGGGCTGCTGCTGCTTTTCCTGTATGGTCTGAATGGAAATTTCATTACGGAAACCACAGCGCTTAGAAAAGACAGAGTGCCGGGTTACACTGCTATTTCAGAGACAAGACAGCAGTTGGAGCAGGTGCGCTCTATTATCAGTGATACGGATAAGGTGTATTTTTTGACCCAGGATCAGAGCAATGAGTTTGCCACCAATACGGCTTTATACTATCTGGAGCAGCAGGTGAGCAATTATCTGGCTACACCCTGGAAATTTACAGAAGAGGGCAGTATTACCCGCCTGGCGGGAACAGAATACCCGTCCATAGAGGATTTTCCGACATTGCTGGCACAGGGCGGCTATACTTATGTATGGGTTTATAAGACAGACGCTTATCTTACAGAAAAATTGCCGGAAGTAATAAAATGCAAAAAAATAAAAAGCGGAAGATTGTACCGAGTAGTTTACAAA